>JAABUQ010000046.1_pt1 | contig 212530 bp, 170 predicted proteins | sample 5560001 | NCBI WGS metagenome assembly JAABUQ01 (sample SAMN10711888, study PRJNA513371) | rock metagenome | isolation source: Antarctica rocks | place: Antarctica: Victoria Land, Finger Mt nord | collected 2015-12-18
TAACTCCCGGGAGTGTTCCCAGGAGTATTCCCGGGAAAAAGGGGGCTTTGCAGGATTCTTTCTGCAGAGGCATGTTTCTGGGCAAATTCCCGGGAAAAAGTCGCCTTTGTAAAGTGCCACTGTAGTGCCTCATCTCGTTGACTCAACGGGCAACTATTACAAAAAGCGTACGCTTACCCCTATGAATCCACAGACACAACGTCCATCTCTTCGTGAGACGGTCTGGAGACGAACGCGTGAACTCGCCAGAATCCCTGATGATGCTCAACTGATTGTTTGAAAGAGAATCATCGAAGAGAGGAAGATGTACTCTTTTTCAAAATAATCCTCTACTGCACTCTAGCACAGAGTGTAGAACGTTGCATTCACCCTGGCACCGCGTAGAGATATGCTTCAAGCTCAAAACGAGTCGGAAATGTCTAACCTACTCGATCTTAGCTCCGCCCATCTAATAAACGTTCCCGAAGGAAGCTCTATCATGGACGTGTGCCAATTAGTAGATATTCATTGTAAACGTTGTTAGTAAACTTTTCAATAGGCAATTAGAGCCCGCTGCTTTAGCACGCGAATCCGCGCTTCAGCACGGCGTAGTTCAATTTGCTGCACGTTTGCCCCTTCCATATCTGAGAATACTCTTTATAGGATAAGGGGCATTTTCATATAAAAAGGAAAGATCCTCTGGCGCGAAGTTACGCCGTGCTGAATCGAGGGTTCGCGTGCTAAAGCAGCGGGCTCTAGGGGGAATCATTGTCCAGGGGGGAAGCGGTAAAGAGGGCAAATTCGGCCACGAGGGATGATGGATCATTGCGGTACTGCTGCTGTAGAGTCAGATACTCCTGGGTCCAGCCCTGGGCGGTGCGTGTTAAGGCTAGAAGTGCGGCAAAGGCCAGGCGGCGGAGTCGTTCATCGGAGTTGGTCCTCAAAGCACTCTCCAGGCGTACAAGGTCGGCAGGATCGATGCGGCTTTGCGAGTTTTCGAGCAATGAGCATGCGTAAGCCAGCAGGCCGGCATGCAAGATATTATTGGCCGCTAACTGGATAAAGTACGCGATCAGTTCTTCAATGGGGAGCGCGATAACTGCAAGCATGATACTTAACCGTATTGCCAGCACGTCCTGCTTCAAGACATCTAATACAGCGTAAGCCGTAGGCATATGCAGCCTTTTGTTTGCTATGAGCGCCTGCTGCAAGTGGAGAATGGTATTCTGTAATGCTATGCGTCTCGGCAGCATCGTTGAAATTGCCTGACCGATAGCTGGCGCGTATTTTCCTGTATAGGTCGCGAAGATCGCTTGCGCCGCCGCCCGTTGCTCATCTGGCAAGCGGGAGTTCAGCGCCGCCAAAATGCCGGGAAAGAGTACTTTTTCAGTATCGGTGATGGGCAGGACTAGACAGCGTTCAAGTGCAGCCAGGCGTACTTCTGGTTCACTGTGCTGCAACAAAAGTGTCAGCACAGCCAGTAAGCGTTGCTGCGCCGTAAGAGAGAGGCGATCTGAAGGAATGCGCGCGACACTTTTGGCGATGGCGGGGTCGGGGGATTGCGCCGCGCTCTCCATAATGCTCCAGGTCTCGCTGTATTCCAGATGTGTCCATAGCGCCCGCAGAAGTGCAACCTTTGCATCGCGATGTAAATCTTCTCGACCATACATGGCGAAGAGCATGCGATAGGCTGCCTCCGACGCTAGCTCACCAAGCAAGCGGATGACCTCTTTAGCGACCGTGACGCGCTGCATCGGAACATCTTGCAACAGTGAAAGAGCCTGCTGTTCAGGCATTTCGAGAAGCGCCCGGCGGAGCACATAGATGGCAATTCGCGCACGATCATCGTTGAGAGAATCTAGCAAAGTAGGCACGCCCCGTCCTTTGTCGTCGAGGCGACCTAATGCACGCAAGGCCGTATCACGAATAGCCAGCCGCTCATCGGAAGCCAGCTCTATCAAGCGGGTGGGAGGAATAGCAGGTAAAGCGGATAATTGACGCATGACAAAGAAGAGGGCTGGATTATCCCGCTTCGTATCCAGCGTGATGGATGTGAGCGTTCTGGCGAAGATGCGCTGCTGTCCAGGCGTCCAGCGGTGGAAGCCGGTAGTGAGCGGCAGCACAAAGCGCGTCAAACCTGTACTGAACCAGCCGGTGTAAGTCTCCTGCCCAAGAAACGGAGTAATTAGATCCTGGCGATGGCGGTGAAGGTACGTATAAACCTGCTGACGTGTCCCCCAGCTTTTGTCTTTGGCAATCAACTGGGGCACGAGCGTATGGAGAAGTTCGTATCTGGAGAGCGCAATATATCCCAGAGCGCTCTCCGCCGACCCACGCGAGGTCTCCACGATAAAGCGAAGAATGTCGATCAGGCTCTCAAACACCTCTAGTCGTTTGCCTAATGAGGACGCAATAACCAGTATCTCTGAGTAGCGTTCGCGGTCGCGCCACGCCTGTAGTACAGGAAGGAGAGCGGGTGCAAGGCGCTGCACATCAGCATCTGATAAGCGCTGTTCAATGTTATGACCATTCAAACGTCCATGCTGTTTGGTCAACGCAACGAGCTGGCTCGCCCCCCAGTCGGGATAGATTGGGAGCAGCAGGAAGACCAGTCGCCCTATAGCATATGCCGTCATAGATGAGAGATCGGCGGCGTCGAGGGCCTCGCTGATAATTTGTGCCAGGCTCTCTAAATGTTCCGGCAGCCAGGCACCAGGAGGAAGGTCAGCTAATCCCGTCAGCATAGCGTTGCGCACAGGATCTTGCTCATTGCGGCGAGCGTGTACCATCGTCAGTGCATCAGAGAGCTTATCACGGTGAAAGCGTACGACACCCATCAACGTCTTGAGTGCCAGCGCGCGCAATTCAGGATCGGGATTTTTTATAAAAGGGGTCAGCGTCGTGAACGCCTCATCCCAGGGTAGATAGGTCGCATAAGGGAGGCGTTGGAGTGGACGTGTGACCAGGGCAGGCAGGAGCATATGGCGGCGAGCCTCTTGATAGCGCTGCTCGCCCGGCAAGGCGGCTACGAGAGATAGAGGTAAACAGCCCTCTGCATTATACCAACCCCTAGCATATCGCTCGTAGATAACCGCACGCTGTTCTACCGGTAGGCGGCGGAACCACCACTCCGGCTGAGAAAGCATCCTATCCGACCGCTCCATCAGCCGCAGAATATGCTCAAGATCCAACTTTTGAATAGAGCTAGTAAAGTTCAGATACGCCCTATCACCCAGACCAAGCAAGAGATCCGCCAATTCGTTGGGATGCTTCGCAACAAGCGGCTGGAGTTGTAGACGTGCTAATGGTGTATGACGTGAGATAGTCGTCACCAGAGCAAGCATCTCATCGGGATGTGTCTCTGCAAAGATGGGCAAGACCGCATTGATGCGCCAGATAAGACCTGGTTCAAGCTCGGTCGTTGCCTCCACCTGTTTTTGCAACAAAGGGAGCAGTATGTCGGGATGAAGATTGGCCAGACGCCTCAAATCGCTAATTGCTGCGTACTGAAGTGCTTGCTCAATGTATTGAGCAACAACAGGAGCAGAGCCAAAACTTAACAAACTGAGCAGGCGTGTCATCTCTTCGCGAGTAGCCAGAGCATGCAGAAATGTATCAATGGGTGCCAAACGCTGTCTCTTATAGAGCTTTCTGAGCACAATTGCTTGCTGACGGGCGGGCATGAGAGCCAGCGCACGTTGTAACTGCACATCATCACATAAGAACGCACTCAGCTTCCATGCCAGCCCACGGATTGTAGAAGAAGGATCAGCAAACGCCCGCAGCACATGCTCCCCATCTCGGCTCCCAAAACAAGAATACAGCGCCAACCACCGCTCATAATAATCCCCACGTTCCCACGCTGCAATAATACTGGCCGCATTTGTCCCTGCACTCGCCTGATGCCCAAGTTCAATCACCCGACCAACGCGCGCGTTATGCGACATCGGCTCTAATTCTTGCAACATCTGTGCTGGGTTCATAGCCATAGTACGAGGCTTCTCCTTCAAAAATCAGAATGAGTATGGAAAGCACCAACGAACCGATGGTCTTGCTAACTGATAATATCATAGCGTTGCAAGAAATCACACATTTTCGAGTAGCAGAGAAAGCCTGTTGTTACCGTTATCAAGAGCAAAGACGTGAATAAGATACTGAGACCTTTTTGTTTGGCTGTAAGATCGCTCCAAGTGTATCTTTCCAAATTGCATTCCTTATAGGGGGGCAGGTATATACATTCCAACGCCTCGATAACCAGTAAGTAACGTCCCTTAGTATTGAATAGCTTTCCCTTATTGAGAATGAATTTTTGTTGCTTTCGCCCTCTCAATCAGGCGCGAAAAGTCTTCTACCAAACATCATCCATTGATTTTCAATGTATTTACATGTATTATTTGAGTAAGGATAAAACTCCTCAATAGAAGAGTTAATCAGTTGTTTTCCAGCCTGGAAAGAGGATGTATGCCATACTCGTATGGGAAAGAGAAGTTGCGGCAGGACACTCGCGTCTCGGCTCAACGGAGAGAATCAGGATCATCATTACCGCTGCCACAGCGAGCAGAGCGAAGAGAGACAAGCCGACCACTAGCGGCACCATATCGAGTAGAACGGAGAGAATCAGGCCGGCCACTACAAGCCCCATATCGAGCGGAGCGAAGAGAGACAAGCCGGCCACTAGCAGCACCACGTCGAGTCATTGAACAGCAGGAAAGCCATTCAGGGCACACGCGTTTACAGATGGTTCTTGGCATATGTCTCATTGTATTTTCGCTCGTGGTTGTTTTTAACAGGGTATTTGTTTCCCATCAATTTCCATCGCTGGGAGTTCTCCCATCTTCCCAGGTCGGTCAAACAGATCAAAATCCCCCGATACCCTTGAGTTTTCCAGTCGCGAAAATTAGTAGAAACGTCACGGCATTCTCTCAGGCAGACAAAACGCATTACAATAATGAGGAGCCTGAGTGGTCGAAATGGAGCTACTCAGCATGTTCAGGCTGTGCTATGGCGGCTCTTATGGATGCATATGGTGCGAATATTAATGGAAGACCGCTCAACTGCGGCGATACCTTAGAGACCGAATACCGCCTCTCCGTTTATAATCCGGTGAATGACTGGGGATTGATAAGAGGAGCACCGGATGAGCTGACCAAAACAGCTGCGCAATTTGGATTTACGGGTCATTATACGCAGAAGCTCTCACTTGACGATTTAATAACTCTTGGAAACGCAGGTATTCCTTCCATTGTGAGAATCCCGACGCATGTCATGATTCTAACAGGAGGGGATAGTCAGAATGTCTTTCTTGCTGATTCAGGAGGGTTACATCTGTCAAAAGTAACACGAAACCAATTTCTTCACGGTCTTCCGGGCTCCAGACTCTACGCGGGACAATCCTGGATGGCGGGCTGGTATGTCATTCTGACACCAAATAAAAATAACACCTGAGTCTTGAGCAGCCTCTACTTCAGCAATGGCAGCGACACCGTGAATGTCGTTCCTTTCCCTTCTTCGCTGTATGCGCTGATCGTTCCTCCATGTTGCTCGATAAGGAACAATGCACTTGCGAGCCCGATCCCCGTACCTTCTACTTGTTCAACAACGTTCGTAGCTCGGTAAAATGGCTTGAAGATGGCTTGTAGCTCTGTTGCAGGAAGCCCTACTCCCTGGTCCTGGATTTCAATAATCGCTCGGAGGTGAGCGCCTTCCTCTCGTCTCATCTTCACGAGGATTTCTCCTCCCTTTGGACTATATTTGACAGCATTAGAGATTAGATTAGCTAGCACGCGCTTGAGTTGAGTAGCGTTACCATTGACAATGAGCTGAGCTGCCGCAGTTTCGACAACTATCTTATGAAACGTCGTCATGTGTTGCTGCTCCAAGACGACATGGCGCGTCAAGTCAACGAGGTCTATGGATTGAGCAGCCAGAGGGAGTGACTGGTCAGCTTGAAGGTGAGCAAGATCGAGAGCGTCTTCAATCATCGTCATCATTTCTGTCTGTGCTGCCTCAAGTAACTCAATCGTTTGTGTAAGCTGAACAGCATACGGAGCAGGAACGTGGAGTAGATAGTGGCATAGTACTTCGGCACTTCCGCCAACGACTGTCAACGGATTCTTGAGATCGTGGATGAAACTCGAGAGGAACATAGTTTGTTTCTGGAGTGCTTCCTCTGCCTGGGCATGGGCGCGCTGTTCAGAAACCAGCAGGCGATGGTATTCATCACTCACCTCTTGCCACAAAGTAGCGAGTTGCCTCTGCTCTTCCAATGCTTGTTCTGTCTGTCTGTACTTGAGCTCAGAGGCTTCTTGTTCAGCAAGACGGGCACGAAGCCGTGCCAGCTCTTCCAGAAGCTGGGGGGAGGGATGTTCCAAATGCGTCATCGTTTCTTCCGCTTTCTCAAAAATCTTGCTTGAAGCTCTTCTTGCTGCTCTCTCACTTAGAGTATTGGGAAGCCAGGTATACCTGTCGTTACGCCGTCTCAACGCGTGTTGAAAGTTCCTCTACGTTGAAGATTCCTGCCGCTCGAAGAGAGCATATGTTCTAAATAAGATAAAAATCTCTTTCAAGTTGTACTTTACTAGAAGTAGTTCGTCTGCTACAATGACAAGGATAAGACAACTACATGCAAGTACTTGCATGTATATGCACAGAGTCACGGTCGTGCGTGAAGAAGCCATCATCACTGAAGACACCTTTTCCTGCGGGTAGTGTAGAGGTACTGATTCACAAGGAAGAGCAGGCTATGCAAGCGAATCAGCGATTAAAAATGGAACGAGAAGTGCGCGGATGGTCTCAGGCTAAGGTTGCTGAAGCAGTGGAAGCCGATCCCGCTTCAATCAGCCGTTGGGAGCGAGGCATCTCGTCTCCTTATCCTTATTTTCGTGAGAAGCTGTGTACGCTTTTTGGAAAGAATGCGTACGAGTTGGGACTGCTGGGGGAAACAGTTGACGGTGAGGATCAGGTCTATCATCCTCCGATGTCACCCTCTGATCCTGCCATCCCTCTTCCACTCTCAGGAATGAAAGGGGTTGTTGGGCGTGACGACCTGCTGCAACGGCTCAAAGAAGGGTTGCTCACGGATGGAGGGGCGGAACTCACCGCCTTGAGTGGTTTGCCTGGAGTTGGCAAGACGATACTGGCAGTTCAGGCGGTATACGATCGTGACATCCTCGCTCATTTTCGCGATGGAGTGCTCTGGGCCGGATTGGGACCTCAGCCCAACGTGCTGGACCTGCTGAGCCACTGGGGAAAGATGCTGAACATGTCTCCCTCCGAGATGAAGGCGTTGAGGGGGCGACGGGCCTGGAGCATGGCTCTACGTGAGGCGATTGGCGAACGCCGCATGCTTGTGGTCATTGACGATGCATGGCAGGCCGAGGAGGCGCTGGCCTTCCAGGTAGGTGGTCCGCACTGTCGATATTTGCTCACGACGCGCTTTCCTCATCTTGCCGCACAGGTAGCTGCTACTGGAACTCTTGTAGTTCCCGAATTGAGCGACGACGATGGCGTTGAGCTGCTCAAGCACTTTGCTCCCCAGGTCGTCACAGGTGATCCGACAATGGCGCAGACCCTGGTGCGTTCTGTCGGAGGTCTCCCTCTGGCCCTCACGCTTATGGGAAGGTATCTGCGCGTGCAAGCCCATAGTGGGCAACCACGTCGTCTTCAGCATGCTGTGGAGTGGTTGCATGATGCAGAGCACCGCTTACGTCTCTCTACGCCGTCTCCAGCCGTTGATCGGCCTGCACACCTCCCGCTGGAAACACCTGTATCGCTGCAGTCTGTGATTGCCGTAAGCGACCAGCAGCTTGACGAACAGGCGCGCGAAGCCTTGCGAGCCCTCTCCATTTTGCCAACCAAGCCGAACAGCTTCTCCGAAGATGCAGCCCTGGCAGTCAGTCAGGTGCCTGTGGAGACGCTCGATGTCTTATGTGACGCGGGTCTGTTAGAAAGCGGGGCACCAGGACGCTATGCGATACATCAGACCATCAGCGACTACGCTCGCACGTATCTGAGTGACTCAGGTTCATATGAACGACTCATTGCCTATTGTCTTAGTCAGTTGCAGGAGCATTCGATCGATTACGATATCCTGGAGCAAGACATCGTCACAATCCTGGCCGCCCTTGAAGCTGCATATGCCCTGAGAAGACAGGCCGAACTGGTGCAAGGAGTCCTTATTATTGCTCCCTTCCTCTGTCTGCGCGGTCAATATTCCTGGGCAGAGATGCATCTACAGCGTGCCCACCAGGTGGCAGTAGCGCAGGAGAACGTTCCCGCCCTTGTAAGTCTGTTGTTGTACCAGGGGGAAGTCGCGCAAATGCAAGGAGACTATACTCAGGCGGAAGCTTTCTTGCAGGAAGGCCTGCTCCTCGCCCGCGATCTTGGCGACTCCGAGCCTGTCAGTGCCCTGCTGGCGCAGTTAGGGGCCGTCGCAGTTGAGCAAGGAAACTATATCCGAGCTGAAGCCTATCTGCGGGAGGGGCTCACTCTCGCCCAGCAATTGAACCAGCACGAACGTATCGGTACATTGCTCAGAAACCTGGGGTGGGTGACGACTGAAAAGGGCGACTTTTTGCAGGCGGAAGCCTATCTGCAGGAAGGCTTAATCATTGCTCGTCAGCTTGATCATCCCGAATTGGTGTGTCGTTTGCTCACAGGTCTGGCGGCACTCGCTTTTAAGAGAGGGAACTATGCGAGTGCGAAGGGAAACGCGCGGGAGGGACTGGTCCTCGCTCGCCGCCTCGGCCACCGGGAACGGATGACCGTTCTGTTGGGAGTGCTGGGCGAGGTGGCAGTTGAGCAAGGCAAGTATGTGCGGGCAAGGGGCTATCTGCACGAGGGACTGATCCTCGCTCGTCAAATCAATCATCTCGAACTGATCAGTTTCTTGCTCCAGGTGCAGGGAAAGCTGGCAGTTGAGCGGGGCAAGTATGTGCAGGCAAGAGCCTATCTACAGGAGGGGTTAGTCCTGGCTCGCCAGATCAATCATCATGAACGCACAAGTGCTCTGCTGGGCACTTTTGGTGTGCAGGCAGGCAAACAGGGAGACTATTTGCAGGCGGATGCATATTTTCAAGAAGGGTTGAGCCTGGCCCGTCAAATTGGTCATCCCTGGATGATTGCTATGATCCTGAAGGATTGGGGAGAAATCCATCTTGCCCATCGGCACCTGGACGCTGCCGCCGCTGCCTTCGAAGAGGTGCTCACCCTCAATGCTGACGCGCTAGAAAGTCAGGACCTCCTGGCACATGCTCAATACGGTATTGCCCGCGTGACTGCTGCCCAGGGCACTATCGCTCAAGCATGTAGCCTGGCTGAGGAAAGCCTAGCAATCTTCAACGCAATCTCCGATTGCGAGGCGACGACCGTTCGACGGTGGCTGAATACGTTGACCTCTAGTAGATAGATTGTCCAATATCAAACCCTTGCCGAATTTCGTATAGGTCGATTCATCCTTTGGACTGGTGTTTAGCGTCTAGTATAGAGCCTTACCTTTTAGCATCGGATAAGCGATTTCGAAAGCTTTCTTTTGACTTATTAGGATGCCTGTATGCCTTTTTTAAAACGCTGCTAATGATCAAGAGGGCGCAAGCCCTCCCATCATTTTCATGTATCTAGTACACGCATTCTTCAGAGGGAGAATGGATCGTTCCCACTCTCCGTCTGAAATAGTAGGTATTATGTATTAAAAAGCTTGCCAGTCCCGAAGGTAAGTTCCAATCTCACGCCCTGGCCGAGAGTTTTTCTGGTTATCTTGCAGTCTGCCTGAAGTATCGTTAGCGTGGACCCAACGGCAGGACCATACTCCTTGATTATTCCAGTTTCCCCACCACCATGCCCAAAGTTGACTGTCCCAGCTAGCAAGTACAATACTTGAACCGGTTGAGACTATCTGATCGCTATGCTGGTCGGGTGTCCAGTCTCGCCAAGTGCAATTGGTTTGTCCTCGTGGAGCACTTGATCTAAGCTTTGTGCAAGGTGCTAGTACGGAAAGTGCAATATATCCAATGGGTCCTGATCTTGATGCAACCTGTGCCTCACTAGCATAGTCATAGCCGTTGTGCGCGTCAGGGTAGGCGCAGAGAACACTCAAGTTAGAGGAAATGACTGTCGGTCTACTTAGAACAACGACATTCCACCCGCGCCCTAACTGTGCGAGAGTATTACCATTATTATTTATTACAGTAGTAGACCGACTCGTTGTAAACACCATACCTGCCTGTATCGAAGGACCAACTGAAGTCTGGTGATCGAATCGAATAAATGTTGCATCTGGTTCAGCTTGCCGCATTGCTGCTAGATTTATCTGACGGAAGCGAACATAGGGATATGGTCGCTTGTAAGGAGAGGTGTTTGGATAGGTGTTGTGATCCTTGTAATTCTGCTCGCTAACCCAAAACATTCCTTGACTATCAAGACCGCTCTCGCAGTAAGCAACGTGACCAGTGAAGGAACCATCGGAGTCTGTATTTGCCCAATGTTGAACAGGGTCTGGAAAAACAGCAATATCACCTCTCATAGGGTTTGTATTCTTGCAAGGGTAAATGCTTGCTGGAATATATGAATTCGAGAACGCAAACCCGAAGGCATTTGGATTTCCTGCAAACGATCCCCAGTCCTTCGCATTGGGTTTTTGCTGAATATAAATTCCCTTGTCATCTATCACGCATTGAGCACAGTACCACGTGCAATTTGGCATACCGTACTGATCGGTGTAAGGGTTAGCGGTATTAATACTACTATCATTTGTCGCTGCTTGTACGAACGGAGCTGTACCTAGAGCCAAAGTTAATGCACATCCGGCTCCACTAACAAAAGCGCGACGACTGATTTTACTACTGAATTCGTTTGACACTGCTTTCTCCTTTCATGGGGGTGACGGCATGAATTATAGGTGCCTGTTCAGGATACATCCTTTATGAAAATGCAGTCTTATGCACTTTGCATAGAATTTTTCATCAATCTTTTCAACGATAGTGATGTAAGCCAACCTCTAGACCTAGTAGAGATGCTACCTCGTCCTCGATGCAATCGCTCTTATCCTGGTCGTTATCAACTCCTCTTTCTATAGTGAAAGGAGAAATAGCAATCTATTTCTTTTCTTCAATGACTTTTTAGTTGGTAATATTTACTAATTAAAATGTAACTTTTTAAAAAGAGGATGTCAAGAGATTTTTATCGTTTAAAAGGAAGATCATGTGTTTTTAATTCAAAGCTAATGTTTCTAATCAACAGTGACACACTAAAAATAGTAGTTTAAGAGGAAATTAGAATACAAGAACTGTTGACAACTAATCTTTATTATGCAATAGTAACGAAAGTTAATTAATTTACCTAACTCAACAAGTGTAAGCATTTCCTATCTAAAGGAGTTTCATGTGTGGGCGGCGTAATACGAAACCGAAAAGACAAAATGATTCGAACTTCTATAAATGACGCACAACCTCATGGTGCTGTTCGCGGGAGTACAAGAGTAATTAATCGCCGATTAATTCTTAATTACATTCGTAAATATGGACCGCTTCCACGTGTTGTAATATCGGAAAAACTTGACCTTTCACGACCCACTGTGAGTAGCATTATTGATGAATTACTGCATGATGGATGGGTGAAAGAAGGCAATGAACGGGATGCTACTGAGAAAGGCGGTAGGCGGGCCATTAACGTCTACTTCAATGCAAATGCTGCTTATGTTATTGGTATAGACGTTGGTCGTCGTCATTTGAGAATGCTTCTGGCCGATCTGGAAGGTACTAGCATTAAAACGTACCATGATACGTTTGATACGAGCTTGGGTGGAAAGACTTGTCTTCGTCTTCTTACCAAAGAGCTGCAAAAATTTATGAAAGACAATGGAATAGCATTAGAAAATGTACTTGGTATCGGATTAGGTATTCCAGGAACATTAGACCCTAATTCAAAGATGTTAACGTTGGCACCTCATATGCCAAAATGGGATGGAATAGATATTCCCAACGAACTAGAAAAAGAATTCAAGAGAACTCCCATCTATATGGACAACGATGCCAATATGGGAGCGCTTGGTGAGAGTCGATATGGAGTTGGAAAAGATATTAGAAATCAGATATACATCAAGGTTGGTGCTGGTATCGGGGCAGGATTAATTCTGGACGGAGAGATTTATCGTGGCAGAAGACGTACGGCTGGGGAGTTCGGACATGTTATCGTTGATAAAGATGGTCCACTTTGTGGAAACCACAAAGGATGTCTAGAAGTAATAGCTGCTGCACCTGCTATTGTAAAGGATGCATATCAACGCGAACCGCTTCTTACTCAATCTCAATCGTTGAAAGGTTTACAACACGACGAAACTAAAACACCTATAGGTATCCAACTTGATGCAGAAAATGAGACAATTGCTGATGCAATAATGAGAATAATTGGATTTGCTAACGATGGTAATGAAGTTTGCAAAGCAGTGATTACGAATGCAGGGAAGCAGGTTGGTATAGCTATAGCAAATCTTGTGAATTTGCTGAATCCAGAGATGATTATCCTTGATGGAGGTGTTGTTCGCAATGCTGGAGAACTCTTTATTAACCCTCTTAAGGAAAGCGTGGAAGCATATAGCTTGCCTGCCGCTTGGGAAGGAACATCCATTATGACTGGTGGGTTAGCTGATAAAGCTATAGCTTTCGGCGCAGTTGCTACTGTTATCGATACCGCTTTCGGTACGCTTAGCTTGTAAAATCTAGCTTGTAGGAAACCATTCCCTGCGAAAATTAAGAAGCCAAGAGAATCAGGGAAAAGTACGAACTACTCTTCCAGTTCTTAATAAGTGCAAGAGCGCTTGAGAGGGAAATAAGGTGGCTGATGTTGTCAAGTTCGTTCGCAACTTCGATACTCTTCCGAAAAATACTACTCAAGCAGTAGGTGGAACTGATTCTAGAGAGACTTGGTAGCCCAGTTTCTGCAGCCGCCGAATGAGTTGTCTCTTGATAGCTTGTCTGTTGTGTGCATTGAAATACATGAGATATCTGTTCCACTATCAGGAAAGAAATCGTTGTGGAGAAATGTATCGCCATCTAGGGAGTAGAGGGCGAAGATAAAGAGGTCTAGTATTGTGATTGTGTGTGATATTATTGAGTGCTTTCTAGCTACTCGTTCATGCTTAACGCTCTGCTAATTCAGCCATCTCTGCGAATGAAGCTGTTACGTCGGCATGCGACGGGTCACCGCTGAGTTCGCGATAAATCGCTGCTACCGTGACGGCAATGCGCTCACCATCGGTCCATGAGGCATAGCGATCCATCGCTATCGATTTTGCCGCCTCAAAAGCGGGCATCCCGGAGTCGTAGCGTGTGCGCGTCTCAGCAAGAACGTATTCGAGATATCCCTTGAACTCTCTCACACCCTGTTTATCTGTGATAGGGCCATGACCGGGAACGATAGTCTCGACATCGAGCGAGAGAATGTAATCACAGGCTCGAATCCAGTTACTTACCGGGCCAGCCCACGCAATAGGATGTCCACCAATAAACAAAATATCAGCCGTGAAGACAACACGATCACTGGGAATATGGATCAACGTATCACCAAGAGTGTGAGCGGGACCGACTTCGATGAGACGCACGTCCTTGTTTCCAACCTTCAGGTCTAACATGCCCTCGAAGGTCTCCTTGGGCAAAGTCAACGTAATGTTATCGAACTTGAACGATCCAAAGATACGCGCAATAAACTCTCCCGTTTTTCCCATCTCTGGTGTCAGTCTGAGCAACTCCGCAAATTGCTCAGGAGGAGCTTCTGTACGCATCTGATGTGCGGTACGTGCGGATGCGATGATGCGAGAATCGGCGACTAATTCGTTGCCATAACAATGATCGCCATTGGCATGAGAATTGACAAGCATATCAATGTGAGAGGCGGCTGGAATGGATTTGCGCATGGTATCTAACATCTCTTGTGTCAAGGGGAGATCGAAAAGTGTATCAACTAGCAAGGATGTTTCACCATCGGTGATCAAGCCAGCATTGCTCCATCCCCAGGAGCCATTGGGCAGTAAGTAGGCGTACACAGAGTTACCCAGGTCGTGTAATCCTTTGGTGTATTTCCAATTGCTCATTGTGTTTTTCCTTTCCATTGTTCCTCTATCTCTGTTCGTCAAGCACCACTGCGACGTTTCTCACTTCTACGGAAACCAGCGTGTTAATCTCTAGCTCCAACGGTGTTGGCAAGCACACCTATGCCTTCCACGTCTGCCTCAAGAAGGTCTCCAGGCACAATCCAGCGGTCAAGTTCTAAGCCGCAACCACGCCCAACGGTCCCACTGGCGAGCACATCGCCTGGAAATATTTCCTCCTCGTTGGAAAGATACTCAATGATCTGTTCAAAGGAAAAACGCATCTGACCGATACTACCTGATGACCATTCTTCGCCATTGACTCGAAATTTCATGGGCGCGTGCAAGGCATCGAATTCATCCGCCGTCGCGATACAAGGTCCAATGCCGGTCGCGAAATCCTTTCCTTTGAAGGGTCCTAATCCCACCGACATCTCGCGCATTTGTATGTCACGTGCTGAGAAGTCGTTGAAGATAGAGTAGCCATAGATGTAGGACGAGGCTTGCGACGCGGGAATATCTTTTCCTGTACGTCCAATGATTACGCACAGTTCGAGTTCATAATCTAGTTTTTGCGTATAACGAGGCCAGCGCACAGTAGCATCGGGTCCAATGACCGTGTCAGGATTTCCCTTGTAGCACACAGGCATGTTATACCACTCATCCGGTACCTTGCTTTTGAGGCTGTTACGCACATGTTCCTCAACGACCATGAAATCATGAATACGGCGTGGGCGGGGCAAAGGCGCACAGAGCCGTACATCTCCGCGTTGAAACACAATCTGCTCACTCCTCGCGCCACGTTGTTCAGTAGTAGGATGCACATGTGCAAGAGCTTCACGGACCGTATCCAACGTGCGTGTACCACCAGCAATGAAAGTGATCATATCGACTGGAACAAGGTATTCAGCTTCTCGATACGTGTCCTCATAATTGCCCTTGTGCCTGAGATACTCAGCCGCGAGAAAATTGGCATCCACAATAGTTTCATCGTCTTGCCATATTCCAACGCGTCGGAAAGACCCGACAACGGTCTGTACTTCATACGTTACCAGTTTCATATTGTCCTTTCCACTCCAAGAGGAGCCTTTTTGTATATCTTATATTGATTGTAGTGAAAATTGTATAATGATGAAATACATTTTTTCTTTATCGGAGATGGAAAGCATAGTTTTGCAAGCTCTGCAAAACCTGTGGGTTAAATTACAGAAGAGACTATAGAAATATATTGAAACTGGCAGAGGCGTATGGGAGTCGAACCCACCGGGGGCCGCGCCGAGCGACCCCCCAGCCGTTTTGAAGACGGTGAGACCCACCGGGGCCCCTACACCTCCATGATTTGTGTCTGTTTTGGCATTGTGCCATGCAGCAACTCTCTTGTCAAGCGAGATTACGTATTGTCTCGACGCTAACTTGTGTCAAATCCTTGACCATTAGTTCCGCCACCCGTAGCCCCGGCAAATCGCGCTCGCCCGCTACCGCAATACATCGCATCCCCCCAGCATGCGCCGCCTCCACGCCCGCCACCGCGTCCTCAATAACCAGGCAATACTTTGGCTCCATTCCCAGTTCTGCCGCCGCCTTCAAAAATACATCCGGCGCTGGCTTCCCGTGCGGAACCATCTCGCCCGAGATGAGTGCAGATAAATATCTTTCCAGGTGCAGCTTCTCGCTAATCACCTCTATATTCTTTATAGGTGTGGATGAGGCGAGTGCTTGCTTATAACCTGCGTCTCGTAGCGCGGTCAGAAGTTCGATGGCACCCGGCAGTGGTCCTACTTTCTCTTTGACGAATTCGCGGAAATACATTTCTTTGCGGTCCGCTAGCTCTTTGACGCGCTCCTCCGGCATGGGACCCCAGAGCATGGGGATGATTTTGTCGTTGCGCATGCCGAAGGTGGTGAAGAATTGTTCGTCGCTGAAGGGCAGACCTTCTGAGAGGGCCATGCGGTACCAGGACAGGCGGTGTTCCTCTGCACTGTCGATGATGACTCCATCCAGGTCCCAGATAATGGCGCGTATTTGATCTGTCATGCCTACTGTTCTTTCTTGACTATTGCCGGAGCTATGCCTATGTTTCTACCCTTTGGCCAGTGGTCTTCATAGACGAGTATGGGCGACCATGATAAAATGGGGGCGAAGCAGAGAGCTATTCTCTGGCTTGTATATTACTGATTATTGCCGACCTTGCATCCGATAGATGGAAGCGGCATGCTATTATTTTTTTCTACCTGTTTTGATACTATCATATCTCGTGTATAAACTGGCGGACGACAACCGCAAGGGATTGTCGCTACGCGGGAGGGTGTACGGCGCGAGGATGATAGTAGGATTTGGATTGAGAGGATATTCTGTGGGAAGTCATCGTAAGTTTTTTAATGAGGAGATGGAGGCGCTGTCGAAGCAGAAGTTGCAGGTGTTACAGTTGGAGCGGCTGCAAGCAATTGTTGAGCGTGCCTATACTACAAATCAATTCTATCGTGCTCTCTATGATGAGGCGGGTGTGAAGCCGAGCAATATTAAGTATGTGGAGGATATTCGGAAGCTGCCGTTCTTAGAGAAGAAGACGGTGCGTACAGCGTATCCCTATGGGACGGCGCTGAAGACTCCCGGCGAAGGCGGTCTGCTACAACTGCATGCCACGAGCGGGACAACGGGCAAGAGTGTGCCGGTTTTTGCGACGAAGCGGGATATCGAGAACTGGGCCGATCTGAATGCACGCGAGTTATGGATGACGGGGGTGCGTCCGGGTGACGTCTTGATGAACTGCTATGGCTATGGGTTGCCGACAGGTGGCTTTGGCTTTCACTATGGCGCGATGGCGATGGATGTGATGACGATTCCAATGGGTTCGGATGCGCGTCAATATGAGCGTATGTTTGATTTTATTACTGATTTCGGCGTGACCGCTTTCTGTATGACTCCTTCGGTCGGCTTATATGTTGGCAACAAGGCCAGAGAGCGCGGGCTGGATTTCAGCGAGACGAAGCTGAAGATTGGTCTCTTTGGAGCGGAGCCGTGGCCCTGGGAGACGCGGCAGAAGCTCGAAGAACTCTTTTCTATCACCGCCTATGATGAGTTTGGCATGACTGAATTTCTTGGACCGGGCATGACCTGCGAGTGCGAGGTGCGCGATGGGATGCATGCCTGGGCGGATGCGTTCCTGGTGGAGTGTATTGATCCTGAGACGGGGGAGCCTGTGGATGAGGGGAAGGATGGCGAACTGGTCTGGACCTGGCTGACAGGCGATGGAACGGCGATGATCCGCTATCGTAGCCGTGACCTCTCGCGCGTGTGGTGGGAGGAGTGTTCATGTGGACGAACGCATCCCAAGATAGGAGCAATCAAAGGTCGCACAGATGATGCCGTCTCTATTCGTGGCCTGATCGTCTTTCCAAGCCAGGTAGAGGCCGCGCTGGTGCAATTTCCTGAGACTGGATCAAATTTCCGCATCATTGTCGATAAGAAGAATGGTCTGGATACCTTTGATCTCAAGGTCGAGGTGAAAGAGTATGCTGTGCTCGAACAGAGTGAACAGGTTAGAGGGCTGCAAACTCAGATGGCGGCAGCGGTCAAGTCGATCACCGGCAACACTCCTCATGTCGAACTCGTACCCGCCGACAGCCTACCGCGTGCAAGTGGTGGAGAATCGAAGACGGCGAGCGCACGCGTCGAGGATCGTCGCAAGAAGTAAGAGGAATTTCTTCGCGGTAGATTCTGCAAAATAAGATATACTATCATGGCGGCGAGAGATTTATAACTTTCTCTCATCGTCATGTTGCGAAAAATAGAGTGCTAAGAAGGATGACAGTTAGTCTCACTTGGTGTATAATATCCTCCATCTTCAGAAGAAGTACAAGTAGGAAATAGGCATTCTAGTGCAATGGTATGAGACCTTCTCGGTCTCCTCACAGGTACTATAAATGGTTCGATGTGATGGGAGTAGAGAGGCTATCATGACTACTTTTAGAGTACAGGAATGGAAGCGAACAATCCAGGCTATTGATGCTCGAAGAGAGGCTTTGAGATGACCACTATAAGTAGTATTCCGCGCGGAAAATATCATATCTGGACAGTTGGCTGTCAAATGAATCAGGCCGACTCTCAGCGCATTCAGACCATGCTCGATGAATTGGGATGGGAAGAGACGAGTATGGAGCAGGCAAATCTGGTCGTGCTCAACACGTGTAGCGTGCGCCAGGCCCCTGAAGAGAAAGCTCATAATCAGTTAGCCAACCTCAAACGAGCGAAAGAGCAGCGGAGTGATCTTCTCGTAGCCTTGATGGGGTGCATGATCGGAAATCAGAAAACGATTGATGCACTGGGTAAGCGCTATCCGCATGTTGATCTCTTTATGAAGATTGAGCAGGCGGATATTCTGCCTCAGTTTCTTGAAGAGCGCTGGACGCCTATCTCAGGTGCAGGCTGCCTGGATATCGATTTTCTGCCCGACGAACCCGAAGTGTCGGATTTCATTGAGCCTATCGTGCCGACCTTTGCCACTTCGACATCGCGCCTCGGTAAACAGACAGTGCTTCCGATGGCGATCACACCAAAGCCTGGTGAGCGTATTGCTCATTATCCAACGAAGATCGAGAATGCTACGGCCAGCCCGATGGCCTGGCTGCCGATTGTGCTGGGCTGTAACAAGGTGTGTACCTACTGTATTGTTCCCTATCGCCGTGGACGCGAACGCAGCCGCCCGATACAAGAGCTAATGCTTGAGGCACGTTCGCTGGTCGATAAAGGTGCAAAAGAGCTGACTTTGTTGGGTCAGACCGTTGAGTCCTATGGCCTGGACCTGCCGGAGAAGTCTGACCTTGCGGATCTCATGACTAGTTTGAACTCGATCGAGGGGCTGGAGCGTATTCGCTTTATGACCTCATATCCTCGCTACATGACCGATAGCATGATCGAACGCATGGCCCATTTGCCGAAAGTATGCGAGCATTTAAACATTCCCGTCCAGTCGGGTGATGACGCAATGCTTAAGCGTATGAAGCGTGGATATACTCTGGATGAATACCGCGAACGCATCGCACGCGTGCGGGAATTATGGCCTGATGTTACTCTCTCCACCGATATTATTGTTGGCTTCTGCGGAGAAACAGAAGAGGAGTTCCAGCACACGCTGGACCTTCTTGAGGAGATTCGCTTTGACGTTGTACACGTAGCAGCCTACTCGGTAAGGCCTGGTACCGTTGCCGCTCGCTGGGAGGACGATGTGCCTTTAGCTGAGAAGAAGCGGCGACTCCATAGAGTGGAAGAGGTGCAAGCAAAGATAGCGCTCGAAATCAATCAAGAATATATCGGCAACGTAGAGGAAGTGATGGTCGAAGATACAAATGTGACCTATGGCCGGCGACAATGGAAGGGACGAAATCGCAGCAACAAATGGGTTTTCTTCCCGGAGCCAGATGCGGGCGCGTCTGATACAGTGCGCGCCTTTCAACCTGGTCAGTTGATGCAGGTCCGTATCGAGCATGCCACCGCCTGGTCCCTACAGGGTTGCGCTGTTACGATATAATAAGCCAGACTAGAGAGAGTATATCTCGCGAAGTTGGAGGAGGTTTTGATGACGCAAGCACTGTCTGCCGAAGAAAAAGCTCGGCTGAAAAAGCTGTGGACAGAACTAGCTGTCAAGCAGGCTCAAGAGGGTCAATGGGAAGAAGCAGTAGCCACGAATAAAAATGTGCTGAACCTCTTTCCGCAAGAACCTGACGCCTACAATCGTTTAGGTAAGGCGCAGAGCGAGTTGGGGCAATATTCTGACGCCCGTCAGGCCTATGCACAGACGCTAAAATATAGCCCAGGCAATACAATCGCAAAGAAGAACTTAGATCGCCTTGAGTCATTGAAAGATACAGCCGGTACTGCTCCGGTTGGTGTTGATCGTATTGATCCCAGGCTCTTCATTGAAGAGACGGGCAAGACGGGAATCTCAGAGCTGATCAACGTTGGGCCCGCCTCTGTTTTGAGTCGGGTGGGAGTCGGCGATCGTGTCAATCTTCATGTTGAAGGACATAGATTATTGGTGCGCAACGCCGCCAGTGATACCATTGGGCAGCTTGAGCCACGTATGGCCAACCGTTTAATCTCATATATGGAAGGTGGCAACCGCTACGCGGCCGGCATCCTCACACTAGAGCCAAATCTGGTACGGCTCATCATCCGTGAAGAGTATCAACATCCTAATATGTTTGGGAAGGTCAGCTTTCCATCACAAGGCGGCGGCGACCAGGTTCGTGCATACATCAAAGATTCTATTCTGCGCTATGATCGCGACGATGAAGACGACCTGGGCAACGACGACGAGTACTATGATGGCGGTGACGAGCCCGACGAAATGACAGAAATTGAGTTTGAAGGCAACAATAACGATGTCGACGAGTAACGTTTTCATTTGAAAGGGAGTATGATAAATGAACAAAACTACAAAAGTTGCATGGCACAAACATCTTCGTAAGGATAAGAAACAAAAAGAGAAAGAGCGCCAGGCTCAGAAGGCCGGTGTAGCAGTTCCGTCTACAGCTCGTCGTTAACAGGACAAGCTGTGTTCTACCCGTGTGAGTCATGAGCAGTCTATCCCCTTCGCAATCACAATCATCGGCTTCAGTCCGAAACATTCTGTCTCTGCTCGCCTCACGAGACGCACAACTAGTAGCTGGCGGGGGAGGTCTGGAACGCCGGGTAACATGGGCATGTCGCATGCGTGCTCGTTTACCCGCCTTCGAGAGCGTGCAGGGTGGTGAATTAGCCCTGCTTACCCTCGCCCAATTGCGCCGCCTGGACGAGACCTTACCGCATTTGCTAAAAAGTCTGCATCAGGCCGGCGTAGCTGTTGTTGCGGTCGTTGCACCTTCACTAGAGGCTCTGGGGATTGAAGCACGAGACTTTGCGGACCAGATGCATATGCCTCTCATCTTACTACCCTCATCTGTGCTTCTTGAAGAGATTGAGCGAGAGGTCATTACATTTGTTGTCAGTTTTCGTGGAGAGACGGAGCGCAAAGCAACAGAAATTGCCAATCAACTCATGCAGTTGAGCGTGCAGGGGGCTGGAATACAGGGTGTATGTGAATATCTTGCAACGAGCCGAGATAAGTGGGTCGTAATGCAAGATGCGGACCAACGTGTCCGCTTTCAGGCTGCTCCCGCACAACATGAACCCCTCGTTCTGCCGAATCCGCTCACAGACGATCAATTACGCTTACAGGGCCTGACACGGGTCGTCGAGCCCATTCCAAGTAGCCGGCATGAAATTGTCGGATATCTATCGCTCGTAGGTAGTGAGAGCGATTTTGACTATATGGAGCGAATCATTCTAGGGAAGGTGACGCCTATTCTAGCAATTGAGTTCGCTCGCGAACGTGAGCGCAGCGAAGTCGAGAGCCGCTATCAGGTCGAGGCATTCACTGATGTATTGCAGGGTCACTATCAACAACCAGAAGAGATGCTTGCACGTGCCCGGCTACTGGGCTATGATCTCACAACTCCACAGACTGTCGTGCTTTTTGAAGTTTCTATTGAGCAAGAGTTTTCAATGGGAGGTCCTATCGCTCAGTGGAGTAAACGTGTACGCGATGAGCTTCAGCGAGCCTGGCCTGGATGTTGGGTATTAATTGAGTCGCGCCGGGTGATCGCTCTCTTACCCGCTCCCATCCTGGAAGAGAGCCTGGAGACAGATCGCGAGAACGAGAATAATCTGTATACGCGTCTGGAACGCATAGTCTCGCGTGTTCCTTCGATTAGAAATAATGGCTCAAGCTCGCTGCTCTATTCATGTGGCATTGGCCGTGTGGCAAAAGACTTACGGAGTATCCCAGTTTCATTCCGCGAAGCTCAACAGGCCCTGGAGATTGGACGCCGCCTCTTCGGTGAAGGCAATCTGCATTCATTTGCCCGCCTGGGAATATATCGTCTACTCTTCTATCTCAACGGTCACAGCGAGCTCAACGATTTCTATTACGAGACTCTAGGTCCCCTACTTAACCATGATAGCACCTATGTAGAAACGCTGGAAGGCTTCTTCCGTTGTAACGGAAATCTGAGCGAGATGGCTCGCACCATGCACTTTCACCGCAACTCCCTGCTTTACCGCCTGAACCGCATAGAAGCACTCCTGGGACGATCTTTGGAAGATCCTGAACTACGTCTCTCACTACAAATCGCTCTGAAAATTCATCACTTACAAAAAAGGTGAAAGCAGAAAAGTATATCTACACATGTCTGAAAATTTTGCCGCCAGCAGCCTTAAGTAGTCGGTCGCGCACTGCCATCCCAATGCCCTTCTGTGGGAAACTGCGACAGAGGATAACTTGGACTCCCGCCTCCTCAAGTGTGCGTAGTCCGGCAAAGAGACGGGTGGCAATCTGCTCTGGTGTGCTGCCGAGCGAATAGAGAAGGGCTCCTGTCTCTTGAAAAGTCGTCATATCCTCATCAGCGATGAGCGTGCCGACGCATTCGCCCTGGCTCTGTTTGCGCCGTATTTCTGCTAGCATCGTCGTACGCATCTGTTCTATCGACCCTTCAAAAAGAAATGTTGGCACTGTTGGAGCATAATGGATTGCCATCTGGCCCGGTGAGGCTTGGGCTTTCTCATGTTGCTCTACCTGGAATGCATTCATCTCGCGTTGCTGAGATGCTTGTACATCGGGAACAACGGTTCGCAAAGCTTCCAGGCTGATTCCACCGGGACGCAAGATTGTTGGCATATCAGTACTCAGGTCCAGTACCGTCGATTCCACCCCTACCTTGCTAGGCCCTGCATCCAGGATAAGTGGTACGCTGCCATTGAGATCTGTCAGAGCGTGCTGAGCGGTTGTAGGGCTGACATGCATAAAGCGATTGGCGCTTGGGGCGGCAATAGGAGTTCGGGCGGCGCGAATCAGCGCGAGCGCGACGGGGTGAGCTGGCATGCGTACCGCTACGTTTGGCAATCCTGCCGTGATGATTTTGGGAACTCTCTGGCTCGCGGGTAATATTAGTGTCAGTGGACCAGGCCAGAATGCCTGAGCTAGCTGGATTGCTACAGGAGGGATTGTGGTGACCAATGATTGCCACTCGTCTCTATCCGCAATATGGACGATCAATGGATCGCTAAAAGGTCGCCCCTTTGCAGTAAAGATGCGCTCGACAGCTTGCGTTTGTGTCGCATCCGCTCCCAGACCATAGACAGTCTCTGTAGGAAAGACTACCAGTTCTCCTTTGCGGAGAAGCTCTGCAGCCTCTTCAATCAAAGCAGCATCAGGCTCTTCAGGATGAATGGATAGCACTCTCGTCACGGTATACTGCATATATAAAAGACCTTCTAGCATTGAAATCTCGTCTGTTTCATCAATATAACACGTAGAATAGTGTTGAGACAACAAAAATGACCAAAAGGTCGTTAAGCAGTCAGTCAAGCCAGAAAAGCATCCTCATTTCTCGTCAGAAATCACTTTGTGCTCTACATTCTGCCAATACCGAGAGAAGCGACGCAAATCTCGTATGCGTACATCTCGTATGAACGGTTCTATTTCGTATAGCCTTGTCAAAACTTGCTCATTAAGCCGGCTCATGATTTGTTGCAGTCGTGGATCAATGCTAGCTGTTGTAGCAAGTAGAGGGGGTGCATTGTTTTGTCCCTGATGCAGCATAAGCTGAGAGAAAAGAACTTCTACTGATGCACCCTTATAGATCTGTACGCCAGGAACTTCGAGCAGACATTCATAGATGAACGCGATGCGCTTGAGTGTCCAGCCGGCACTTTCAATAGTGGCCTCGTCAAAGGCGAAGAAAGGGGTAGCCTGTGGATTTGCGGATAGTGCTGGTCCATTAGGATCGAAACTATCCTCGTTAATCCACACCATCGCCGCGCTCGTTAGAGGATTGTTATCTACTTCAGACGAGGACTTATTGTGCTCTAGATGTCCAGAAAGGCGTTTCATAAGGGGTGTTTGAACTGGTCCTTGCTGTTCCTGGTCCGTAGAAGTGGCTGGAAAGATGCGCTCTGCGACCTCCTCGTACGAACCCTCGAAAGGGCAGCCATTATGCAACAGAGGGCAGACAGAGCAATACGCGTCCTGCGTATAGCGTGCCAGGTTTTCGCGGTTGAAGTAGTAGGGTTTGGCGGCGAAGGTTGAGGCAACCCACTGCCAGGATAAATTGTTGCTCGCCGGATCGCCATCCAATAAGTGTTGCAGAAACCAGTAGGCTCCGGCTTGCCAGTGGACGCGACGATGATGAACAATATAAGCAGCAAGCCACATGCGGACATGGTTGTGAAGATAGCCTGTGGTGCGTAAATCGTTTGCAAACGAGTCGATGCAAGTGAGGCCGGTAGTGCCTTCTTTAATATCATCTGGCAACTGATCTACATACCTCTGGAATCCTGTTTTGTATGGCTCTATATCTTGCCAAATATCGTTGCCCAGTTGCTCATAGACACGTTGAAAGTAGTCGCGCCAGGCAAGCTCTTGAAGGACCTTGTATGCCTGATGCGTGGGCGTGTGCTTTAGAAGAGAGTGGCGTACCTCAGCTAGAGCAAGGACGCCGTGACGTAAATATGGTGAGAGTTTTGTAACCGATCCGATGAGCATGTTGCGTGTCGATGCGTACTGTTCGGGATCGATCTTTTGTAGCAGCATCTCAGCAGCCTTACGGCCTCCACGTATCGGGCTTATCTCTGGACCGCGTTGTGCTGCACCGGGGAATTGTGCATGTAAGTATTGTTCTAGCTCTTCACGGCTGACGAATTGTGTTTGTAGTTGCATAAGTTCCTGTAGTATGAATATTTACCTCACTATACTCTGTACGATAGCGAAGGTAGTCTTCAAAAATCCTGTGATACTCGGGAGCGAGCTTTCCTGGCAATTCGTCGGCGGCGATCCACAGAGGATTGCCCTCCATGCTTTTCTTCAAGGTTCCACTTACCGTCTCTCCTCGATAGACAAGAGTAAGTGTACTCATCTGAGAAATGCTTTTGGCAACGTGCGGATAGTAACCAATCAAGTCCTGTGCACGAATAAGCAGACCGGTCTCCTCCTGTCCCTCCCGCCTCAGTGTCTGCTCTGGCACCTCACGCCAGCGCATAAACCCGCCAGGGAAGACTACATGGCCATTTGTCTGTTCAACAACCAGAAATCGCTTTTCCCTTTCCACAATAACGCACACACAGCCGAAGGGAGGTAAGTTACCTGCCATCAAAGAGTTCAGCACATTAAAAAATATGCTAGCGATTTTTTTGAGCGCTTGATATAACATGGACACGCTCCACCATTCATAAGTTTTCTTATATATTATACTTGTAGAGACAAATAGATGGATGCAGATTATTAGTAATTTTTGCACTTTCTTTTAGAAACGGAAGTGATTGTGGGCAGTATATACAAGTCTTGAAGCTCTAATTCAGAATTTTCTGTGGATGTGTTATCAATGCATATGTACTCTGCACCAGTATACGTAAATCATATAGGGCCTTTCCATCCTGCGTTGATAAACACGAGATATCGCCGCTTGTCTCTCCACCATACGTAATAGTTATAACTGCACCGAAAGAAACAGATTTGGGGCAACCATGATTGGGAATAGAATGCACGCCCTTAATTTCTGTTAGAATAGCCTTGAACTGATTACTATCAAATGTATGGGCGGCGAACTTTTTATCCTTGTAGAGTCCAAAAGGCCAATGTCCTTTTTTATAGTTGATTGATCCACTACCATTGGGATTGATAGTCAACGTTGAGCCAGGAGCATTTGTAGAGCCTGAGTTCGTGATAAGTATCTCGTCATTTTCAACCTTCTTCGCGCTCTCAGCATGCGTTCGTACGCCCACAATCACAACGCCTATGAGCACAACTGCTAATCCAGCCAGCAAGAGAAGGAGAGAAGTTGTCCTCTTTCGTCTCAGTTTAGGATTACTGTCTTGATCTGCCATACGATATAGTTCTCCTTTTTAGCACTGTTTTTCATTACTATAGACGATGAACATCTGTGAAAGGTTCCTGTATAGACAGTATCTCTAAACGATGAAGAGACAGACATGTATATAAAAGCGTGGCTTCCATTTACTAGAAGCCACGCTTTTTATTCTGTGCAAACAATAGAGTTTAAAAACGACGACCTTACTCTTTTCCTCTACCTTACCACCTCATGCTCAACACACGATTAGAAGATAGATAAATTAGAGACTTGAGCCGTTGTTAGCGGAATTAACAGTGCTTTTTGTGGTATTAGCAACATCCTGACCGGTGCTCTTCACCGTCGAGGCAGCGTTTTGAGCAATATTGCTCAAGTTGTTTGCGGAGCTTTTCACTGTCGAAGCCGCCTGCTGCGCATAATCTTTCAATGTACCTGCTGTCTGTGAGACACGACCTGAGACCTGTTGCCTATACGTATCGAGTTTACCACTCTCTGGGATGTACCCACGAAACTCGTTGAAACGCTCAACAAGCAATTTGCGCAACTCTGTTCCACGCATAGGTGCAAAGAGCAAAGCGAGAGCGGCACCGAAAAAGAGACCTCTAAAAAGGCTGTTCATATTCTCATCCTTTCGTCATACTTCATTTAGTTGATAAGCACACTAGCTAAGAATATACATTTCATATTTGGATCACGCGTTACATAATTATTTGGTTTCAGGTAGATCAATTTTTATCTGCATCTGGCATGTTAGTACTAGTTCTCTTAAGAAGTAGAGTCTGTATGCTTAGTACGGCAATGCAAGCAGCATTTCGGCATAGTTGGTAAGGGCTGCATAGGGCCCCACATATGGCAAATCTTTGACAATCTTGCTGATTGTATCTGAGGAAAAGCCTTGCTGCTCTAAACTTGTCAACCAGGCATGTGCTTTCGCTATCCTCGCTCTATCTGCATCGCTAACTGGATGGTCAGGCAAGCCACGCCCGTAATTGTAGCGCTGCAAGAGTTCTGGATCATGAAGGTATGCTTTTACCAGAGGAATAAGCACAAGACGAAGAGCCTTTTCAGCTGCATTTGAACCAAAATAGGCAGTAATCTGGGCTCCATCAGGTTCGGGAGCAGAGCTCATCGCTTCCAGGAGACGCATTCTACTCTCCATTGCCGCCTTCGCTGGATGGACTAGCCGTGCGTGATCGTCAAAATAGATCTGACTGAGTGTGCTTATAATAGTCATCCCATAGCCAGTGCGGCCCACCCAACCACCCGGTGTGATATCGATCCTGAAATCTGTAAGACGCTCTTGCCACGCTTGCGCTTCAGCATGTGTAACGGGCCAGCGTAGCCATACACGCGAAGGAGCGAGCAGAGGGTCCAGAAAGAGAATCTCGGAGCTTGCGGCTAAAACGGCTTCGAGGAAAGCTTCCTGTTTTTCACGTCGATTGTTGCCGATAATCCAGGTATCGATAATGCCTGCTTTGCGATAGGCTGTGTGGCGGTGCTTCCATTCATCAATATCAAGAGGAGCACATTGAAACTCAACGGCCCAGCGTCTTCCATCAGGATGAAGCATAAAGACGTCGGCGATGCGGTTAGGCTCTGGAAGACGCTCTTCAAGAGTTACGGTCGCGCGTGGAAATTGCGTGCGTAGCCATTGCGAAAGAAGAAGCTTTCCGCTCATGTGGCGTACTGATTCGCTCTCGGTGCTCCAGGCGCATTCGCCCTTCTGATGCGCAAAATGCAGTTGTGTACGCTTCTCTGGCCCTCCCCGTACGTGAACAAAGCCACGACAATTGGGGCAGTAGAGTACCCGTTCATGCGACCAGTGATGCAATTGTTCAAGCGAAGTATCTTCGGCAACAACCGGTTGATTATCCGGCCCATATGCTACAAGCATCGCACGATCCTTGTTCGAAGTGCAAAGGGAACATCTGTCCTATCTGCTAAAAGTATACCATGATTTATACTGAGCGGCTATCTTTGCTGTTAAGGTCTCAATTTTTACGATACCGTTGCGCATTGCATGAATGAAGCAGAAGTGTTATCCTAGAGACACTCTTTTTATGAGCACCAGCAGACACTATAACTCTCATAAGAAACTGTAGAATTGGGAGATTGTGCGATGACCGAAAACCCCTTGTTGCGAAACTTCCGTATAGCAGTCTACGCCCTTATTTTTGAGCAGGGGCAGATTCTGCTGGCGCGTCGGCGTGACATTGACTGGTGGAACTTGCCAGGAGGGGGCATGGAGATAGGCGAGACGGTGGAAGAGGCTGCCTGCCGTGAGGTACGCGAGGAGACCGGGCTGGAGGTGGTGGTGGAGCGGCTGGTTGGCGTCTATTCGAAGCCCCAAAAGCAAGAGCTTGTCCTATCTTTTCTCTGTCGCAAGATCGGGGGGATGTTAACAGAGACAGAAGAATCGAGCGAGTGTCGCTATTTTTCTCCGCGAGCTTTACCTCTGAACACCCTCCCCAAACATCGCCAGCGCATAGAAGACGCCTTGTTAGACCAGGAGCGCGCAGTTTTACGCAATCAGTTAACTAGCCAGGAAGAGGACCAACGTCCTCCTATTGCATAACTCCCCCTTTTAGAGATCTTCCTCTATCCACGCTATTCTCTCGTACAAATCTTACTGCTTTTGTACTATCACCACGTCCATTGCAGAAATCTCTATATTGCCGCTAATGGATGTGCCATCGAGTAGCGACGTAAACGTGCCTTGCGGCAGGGTTAGCTGCTGAGCCTGCTGAGTATGATTCAACAAAAAGTAGATCTCACTTCCAGTAGTACTTACACGCCTCGTCACTTCGATATTTGAGGAAGTTTGTATGGAAGGGGCGATGGAGGCTTCCTGGCATAACTCTCTTATAAGTTTCGCTGCAAGTTCCTCATTGATTTGTGTCGCGACATAATATGCTCGTCCTGCTCCAAATTGATTGACTGTAAGTGCAGCGGAATTCGCATAGTAATCGCTTGCGAAGACACCAATGGCTTGAGCGCCTTCCTCATGGATCAATTCGCCCCATAAGTCACAGGGATATGTACCGGCAAGCGCTCCTTCTTTGATCACAAGCTCGTTTTTCATGTCGGGCGTCCACGGATCAATCTCTTCGATATGAATACCTAGAAGCTTGCGTAGCTCTTTGGGATATCCACCCAGCCCTACATGGTCATTCTCGTCGACGATGCCGCTGAAGAATGTTGTCAGGAGTGTGCCTCCGTGCTCAACAAAATTTGTCAGGTTCGCTGCCACGCCCGGCTGTAGCATGTGTAGCAAAGGAGCAACAACTACACGATACTTGCTTATATCACTCGATGAATGAACAATATCTACTGCAACATTCATTTGATGAAATGCACGATAGTATGTATAGATGAGATCCATGTAGCGCGCACGGTCACTGGGTGCCGGCAGGTATTCAACACACCACCAATTTTCCCAATCCAGCACAATAGCTACCTGGGAGGTAAAACGTGTTCCTGTCACAACTGGCGCAATCCGCTCTAACTCCTCTCCGACCTGAGCAGACTGACGAAAAATACGGCTATCCTCATTCCCCTCGTGAGTAATGATTGCAGCGTGATATTTTTCTGCTCCTGCCCTGGATTGTCGCCACTGAAAGAACATCATGCCGTCTGCGCCATGAGCGATAGCTTGCAGTGCATGCAAACGCATCTGACCTGGCCGCTTCTGTGGATTTTGTGCTCTCCAGTTGACCTCGCTGGGACTTTGTTCCATGACCATATGAGGCTGACCGTTTTTAAGCGAGCGCATGATATCATGCTGCATAGCATTGAAGGCCGCTGGCGTGTCATTAGTGGGATACATATCGAAGGAGATGACATCCATATGCTTTGCCCATGCAAACCCATCCACCGGCTTGAATGCAGCCATAAAATTCGTTGTAAGCGGGACTGCGGGCGTGATTGTGCGTAGAATATCCTCCTCGATACGATAGCAGCCCAGTAGTGCATCAGACATAAAACGCCAGTAGTCGAGTGACTGACCGGGATTATTGAAAGTCGGACTCAGGCGTGGTGGAAGGATGTCTTCCCAGCTATAATAGTATTGGCTCCAGAAAGATGTTCCCCAGACATCATTGAGCTTCTCAAGTGAATTGTAGCGATCCTGTAACCAGATCCGGAATGCAACCGCGCAATTATCACAATAGCATTGAGAGATGTGACAGCCGTATTCATTATTCAGATGCCACATTTTCAGTGCTGGATGTGCCGCATAGCGCTCCGCGAGCTGTGTTACCAACTCAGCCGACTTACGTTGGAAATCAGGGCTGTTCGGGCAATAGTGCTGTCGGGAACCGTGTGTCATGTGTAGCCCTTCGTGTGTGACCGGAAGCATCGAAGGATAGAGGCGGCTCATCCATGTTGGTGGAGAGGCTGTCGCCGTTGCCAGGTCGGCAGCGATACCGTTTTGTTGCAGCAGATCCATAATACGATCGAGTTTCCCAAAAGAATAATGACCCGGCTCTGGTTCGAGCGATGCCCAGGAGAATATGTTGATTGACACCATATTGACATGAGCCAATTTCATCAGGCGCATATCTTCTTGCCACACGTCCTCCGACCACTGCTCTGGATTATAATCGCCGCCATATAGGATCTTTCCTGGCAATGGAAATTGCATAAGTAGGTTCCTCTTTCTATCTCATAATAATTTACCGAGTAACTTGACCTGCTTGATTAGTAACGTTGCTCCAGCAACAAACGCTTCCAATTATCGAGTAAGCTGGAGCGTGTCGCGCAAAGCATCTTGCAAAGCTCGTTCAACTTCGGCCTCAAGACGTATGGCTAGTTGCATTGCCCACTCCTCGTCCCACGCATCTTGCTCTTCCAGGTACCGTTGACAGCGCATGAGCGGATCTCCTCGCTGAAGAGAGACGAATGGAACGTTCGCTGCATGGATCGCTTTCTGCTCGTTCTTTGTGGATGGCGTGTGTAAGTCGGGCAACTGCCGAGTGATATACATTTCGAGGAGAGTTGGCCCACGGCCTTCGCGAGCGTTTTGGAGAGCTGCCAGTGTCGCGGTGTAGACCGCGACGATATCTGTTCCGTCGAGACGTTGATGTATAAGTTGAGCTGGCAGCTCTATCTTTTGTGTACATGAAGGGACAAGGGATGGATCTAAACGAGAGTTACTACAATCTTGTTCACAAATAAAAAGAGCGGGTAGCGTATGCTGTGCTGCAAAACGAAGACTCTCAAGAAAGTCGGGTTCAGCTATAATCTCATCACCACAATAGGCGACCGTAACGGCGGAAGCTTTGCGCAGCTTGCTGGCAAATGCAATTCCCGCCGCATGAAGAAGCTGAGTTGCAACAGGAGTTGGTCCTGTAATAGTATTATGTTTATGGTAGCCCCAATGTTGTGTCGAGGAGATCGGGCTCAAGCTTTTGTTGATATGTTGATCGCTACTTCGTGTTCGAGAGTCATCCCCACGCGTCTGCAAGTACGTTCGAAAAACCTCATAAGGAGTCATACCAACAGTGAGAACAACTCCCAGATCCCGGTAATAAGGTAAGGTAAAATCGTTTCCCACTTCTATGCAGACTGCACTCCCCACCTGAGCAGCTTCATGACCACGACAGCTAGCGACGGACTGAACGTAGTTCCATGTGTATAATTTGCGCGCGTGGTTCTCTATAATGCGCGTTAAAAGCATTTTTGTATAGATATCACGTATAGCTGTGAGAGATGGAGCTGTACTTATCATTATTTACACACTTCGTTCTGTGTCTGCTATCTTCTAAACCATCGTTTTGCTCGTTAGCTGCTGGAGATCAAAGGAGAGATAGACGAGCAAAATCAGCCGCAAGTAGGCAGTGCTAGTCGCTACCTGTTACTGGCTAGCCACATTATAGTGCTTGATCTCTATTGATGTCTAGAGAGCACTTGACCGTATATTGCAGCGAGGAGCTTAAGAAGAGCTCTTCTGTCGAGAAAAATGGTAGTAGATTTCTCTGTGCATTGCTTTTCAGAGAATGCAACCTTATAATGGTCCTGTGATTATCGAATGGTGCGCATCGAAGGCCTACAACGTCAATGCGGACATTTATTGGAGGCGAAAGAGAAATGACGGTAAATATACAACATCCTACAGAGCTAGAGACAACAGCAAGGCCGCTGGACGTCGTTGCGCTCTACCATACAATGCTGACAGCGAGATTGATAAATGACCTGTTGAAGACCCGTAAGACGCAGGGCCGCTTTCCATTCTATATTGGTTGCGCAGGTCACGAGTCGATGGCGGCCGTGATAGCTACTTTAGATAAAGATGATTGGCTCGCTCTTCATTATCGTGATTTAGCAGGCTGGCTGCAGCGTACGGATGATGCAGCTTCTCCCTTGCGCGAAGCGTACTCGCGTACAACCGCGCCAATGAGTGCTGGTCGGAATATGCCTTCACACTACGCGAGCAAGGAGCAACATATTCTGCCAGGCGTGAGTGAAGTTGCTGGTCTAGCACCGTTTGCTGGGGGAGTCGGCTTCTCGCTCAAACGCGAGAAGAGTAGTGACCTGATACTGTGCTCGCTGGGCGATGGAGGCGTGGCAACGAACGATTTCAACGTGCTGTTCCGCCAGGCGGGAATACATCAGCTTCCAGTATTGATAGTGGTTGAAGATAACGATTGGGCCATTACAACATCTGGTGGTATACAATGGAGCGGTTCGCTGGTGGAGTGGGCGAGAAGTGGCAGTGTGTACGCGGAAGAAGTGGACGGCAGTGATGTCATGGCGACATACGAAACGGCACGTCAGCTTGTTCGACATATCCGCTCAGGTCAGGGTCCAGCTCTTCTACACCTTCATCTTGGTTTGCTCGATGCACATTCCAGCAGTACCGATATCAAATCCTATCGTAAAAAAGAGGAGATCGAGCTAACGGTGGCGACAAAAGATCCGGTGAAAAACTTTGGTCGCTGGCTCGTCGAGCGAGGATTTGTCCAGGAAGAAGACCTGCAGCGCATGCGGAAGGATATGCGCGCCGAGCTAGAGCGCCTTGAGCAAGAGATTCTCAAAGAGTCTGAGCCGGGTCCTGGTCGTGTGCTCGATCACGTTGTCGATGTGCCTAAATGGCGCGAGAATATTCCGCGCGGAACAAGGCGTACTCTGACTATGCTGGGTGCCATCAATGAAGCTCTTGTTGAGCTAGCCCAGCGTGACCCAGGTTTCTTTGTGTATGGGCAGGATGTTGGCAGTCCCAAAGGAGGAGTCTTTGGGGCGACAGCATCTCTCGTCGGACAGTATCCAGACCGGGCCATCAGCAGCCCACTCAACGAGCAAATGATCATAGGTATCGTTGCAGGTGCAGGCTTGCGGGATGGAAAAGCGCGCTGTGCGGAGATCCAGTTCGTGGATTATCATCAGTCAGCGACCCAGACTATTCGTCTCGCCGCCCGCTTTCCCTATCAGACATACGGTCATTGGGACTCGCCTCTGCTAATCCGTACCAAGTCGGGCAGTGGCGGTGGTGGACCTATCTCAAGCAGCTCGGTTGGAGGTGGTGCCTACGGCCATTCAAATGCTGGCGAGCAATGGTTTACCAACGTTCCGGGCATGATTACTGTCTGCCCCTCTTCACCCTTTGACGCCAAAGGACTGCTGCTGGAGGCTGCGCGAGCTCAATCGCCAGTCGTCTTTCTGGAGCGTGGACGTCTCTATCGCTCTGAGCCTCCAAAGGACGACGAAGGCAATATCATTCCCGCGATGGCCGAGTATTGGAATGTACCGGATGGCTACTATACACTTCCTCTAGGAAAAGCCCGACGGCTGCGCATCGGCACTGGCCCCGTGAGCGTGGCGATCATTGCGTGGGGCACTATGGTATTAGAGGCTTGCACCGCCGCCGCGACTATTGTAAAGCGTAAAGGTGGTGCCATTGACGTTGTGGACCTGCGCACATTAATGCCTTTTGATCGGGAAACGATTGCGGCAGCGGTGAAAGAGGCAAATCGGGTGCTTGTGGTCACTGAGGAGATCGATTTAACGAGTTTTGGACGCCATATTCATTCATGGATTGTTCAGAATTGCTTCTACGATCTGGATAGCACTCCTGCCTTTGTCTCAGCGGTTGCAGCGCCTGCCGCCCCATACAATACAGCTGAGGAGATCGCCTTTTTTCCGTCAGCGGCGACGATAGAAAAAACCATCGAAGACTTGTTAGCTGAGTAGGGAAGTATAAAGAGAACTTGCATTTTTTGAAGAGGAGGTCTCCTATTCTTCCTATTGCACAGCCATTTTGTTGCGGAAGCGAGCTAAAGCGTCTATAATACAGCGGGATTAAGCTAAAATTCAGTATGCAGAAAAAAGAAAAGTTCAACAATCGAACTCTGTAGCAGCGACCTCGAGAAGGAAATACAAGGAGAACCAGGGCACTCTTTTCACGGCTGGACGTAAGAGGCTCTGTATCTAATTGCCTAATGAATTACGTGCGAACTACACTACACAATGGATTACGCCTACTCACTACTCATATGCCGGGTATGCGCTCTGCAAGTATTGGATTCTTTTTTGCCGTGGGTTCACGTTACGAGCAAGATTCTATTGCAGGTATGTCTCACTTCATAGAGCATATGCTTTTTAAAGGCTCTCAGCACTACCCAAGTGCGAAGTTAATTTCGGAAGCGATAGAAGGAGTAGGGGGGAATTTCAATGCAAGCACAGGGAAAGAAGTAACAAGTTATACTGCTCGCGTGCCCGGCGAAGATCTGCCGGTTGTCTTGAGCGTGATGGCCGATATGATACGCCACCCGCTTTTTGATCCAACTGAGATCGAGAAGGAGCGCGGTGTTATTATTGAGGAATTGAGTGCGACCCAGGATGATCCACAAGAATGGGTAAACCTGCTGGCTGATGAGGTAATGTGGCCTGAACTTCCTCTGGGAAGGGATGATGCTGGGACAATTGAGGTTGTTTCGCGATTGAAGCGCGAGCAGATGCTAGAATATCTTCATACCTACTACTGTCCTAATTCTCTCGTCCTAAGCATTGCTGGTAACTTTGATCATGATCAGATCATTCAGCAAGTGGAGAGTTTGTTTGGAGATTGGGAGCCACGCGAACATCCACAATGGACTGCTTGCCTGCCCCCGCTTGGTGTGCCTCCTGTCAAGATGATAAAAAAAGCGACGGAGCAAACTAATATCTGCCTCGCAACGCTGGGGACGGCTTATGCCTCTCCTGATTACAATACTTTGCTGCTCATCAATGCTATACTTGGCGATGGGATGAGCTCTCGACTCTTTCAGTCCATTCGCGAAGAACAAGGATTAGCATACGACATCGGCACCTATCTCAATAGTTATTATGAGACGGGGAGCCTGGTTATCAATGCGGGCGTAGATCCAACTCATACGAAGGATGTGATCAATGCGGTTGTCGCAGAGCTTTCACGTATGAGTCAGGAGCTGGTGCCTGCTGACGAGCTGGAGCGGATAAAGGCTTATGTGCGAGGTGGTATTCTGCTCAGTGTAGAGGGCACCCAGCAGGTCGCGTCGTGGTTGGGTAGCCAGGAATGTTTATATAATCGTGTGTGGGATGTCGAAGAGGTCATCGCTCAGATCAATGCTGTTACAGTAGAGGACATACAGCGTGTCGCGCGCATCTGCTTTGCTCCTGAATGGCGTCGATTGGCTGTTATTGGGCCAGATGATACAAGTCGAGCCAGACAATTTGTGAAGTTGCTCACAGGTGTGTAAAGCGGGAAGAGGAGACAAGTTTTATGGCACAAATAACGCTTCGTGACTATTTACAGGAGACTGAAGACGCAATTGGTTCGGAACAGATTGATAAGGCACTCGCCAATTGTCAGTCGATTTTAGCGCATTTCCCAGATTCTCTGGAGGGTCAACGGCTGCTTGGAGAGGTCTATCTTGCTCAAGGGCGTCTAGAGGATGCACAGCACGCGTTCGATTGGGTGCTCTCAAATGATCCTGAGAACGTGATCGTCTATTGCAGTCGTGCCCTGGTGAGCCAGCGTCTGTCTGACTTTGACACAGCGTTAGATTGCTATCAACAAGCGTATGAACTGAGTAAGGGCAATAGCCGGATCAGGCAAGCTTTTAATACGCTGAGTGAGCAGATTGGGCAGCAGGGCTTTATGCTCTCACGTGCGGGCCTGGCTCGCCTCTACATGCGTGGCGATCTTCTGGATCAGTCTATTCAGGAGTGGGAAGTGGTCCTTGCTGCTATGCCAGATCGGTTGGATGCGCGAACGGGGTTGCTAGAGGCATATTGGCGTGAAGGCTTCCATGACCAAACTGCGCAATTGGCTCATGAAATTCTACGCGATGTTCCAGGTTGCCTGAAAGCATTAGTGCTCCTCGCGCATGTAACTGCACCACAAGATATGTTGCAGTCTCAAGAGTTGATGAAACGCGCAGAGGCTCTCGATCCAGATCTGCTAACGGCGCATGATCTTTTTGCAGATCATATCGCCAGTGGGTCTCGCGATCCGTTTTTAAAGCTATTGAAAAAGTCGCCAGTCGTTATAGGTGAAGACGTTGCCGCGCTAGAGACAGCGCAAGGCCATGTCTCCTCTGTCGAGAACCCAACCGTGCAAGAGAATGCATATGCATATGCCTCGACCGCTGTATCACCCTCTGATGCTCTTGCAACCTGGGGCAGTATCGAAGGCTGGAGTAGCCAGCAGACGTTAATTAATCCATCTCCTGACGAGATCAATCAGCAGGATGCGTCTTCTTTGAGCACATGGAACATCAATGGAGAGAACAATGGCAGTGTTGATGTGTTGCAAAGTTTAGAACCGGACGTATTGCAAAGTGCGGAACAACATAGAGGCGCTGGTATCTCTGATCCAGAGTGGAGCATCGAGGCAGCAAGTACTGTTCCGTGGAGTACATTTCAGCCAGATATGCAGCCGGCACCCTTCTCCAATGATTCTAGTCAAGCGGAGCCCTGGCAGTTACTGCAGAATGCTCTCAACAGTATTAATCCAGATGTGGTTTGGAGCCAGCCATCACAGAACGAGGCTGAGCAGGAGGCGAGAACCTCGCAGGACGATGCGATACCTGTTCAATCGGCACAGCTTCAAGCAGAGCCAGAAGTTCGTGAGCGCCTAGAAGAAACAAATACGCGCATTTCTGATGAAAGGCAACCTGTAGAGCCTCAGATGTCTTCAACTCAAGAAGAGAATCATTCTCCCTTCTCGATAGAAGAAGAGGGTGATCCCCTATCTCCACCTGCCTGGTTAAGTATGTTGACCCAGACCGAGCGCAATCAACTTAGCGGTGTGATGCCTGTAGTTCATCCTACTGAGTTGCAGCAGAAGTCCCAGTCACCTATGCCTATACCTCATCTAGAGCCGGAGCTGGAACCAGAGCCAGTTCATGAGAGCGTAAAGGGGTTATCATCGATCGGCTTTGATGCGGGAGCAGAGGATGCAGGTGAAGAAGAGTCATTCTTCGGGCCGGATTGGTTGAAGTCGTTGGGGGCAGCAGCTCTGGATGAAGATCAGGCTGACCAGTCTCCCACAACTGTTTCTTCCTCTCTGCCTCCCTCTGAGATCCCTAGAGTATCTGAGACTGTGGAGACTGTGCAGCCACAGGAGGAAGTGTATGAAGTCTGGGGAACTCAGGCAGAGCAAACTCAATCCTCAGAAGACCTGCAATCCGTAGATGCTCTCTTGCAGCAGCAAGAGACCCCTCGGCGTGGATCATGGCTAGACTCTCTAAGTGTGTCGCCTATTGTTGAGCGGCATGAACAACAAGAATCAGCACCTCAGTCCTGGGAGAATACCTCGTCTATAGAAGCGCAGCCAGAAACCGAAGGGGAGAAGCAGAAGCAAGAGGAGCAGACGAGAAGTGAGTCCTGGAGTTCGCATTGGTCGGAGGTAGAGCCGGATCAGCCGTCGTGGTTGTCGCAAATATCGCAGCTACAAACGCAATCAACAAATGAGGCACGGCAGCCATCGCCTCTCGAAGCTCAACCACAAGCCGTCGAAGCGTCAGAGCAGAATCTTATTACCACGCTGGAAGAATTAGAGCTAGAACTGCGTTCACGTGGTTTTATTCCTATGGAACCTAACTCGCTCTCTGCTATCGCTCAAACTCAAAATACTTCACCATCTTCCGAAAAGCTCGCTTCCTCTACTTCCTACGATGAGCAAGGGTATGAGCAAGAGCAACCTTCCTCAGCTATCTATGACGCGCAAGCATATAGACAAGAACCATCACTATCTTCCGCGTTAGCTGAACTCGGCAACTTCATTCAGCAGCCAGCATCCAGTGAAAGATCAAACATTCTTCCAATTCAGACACCTGAGACTCCGGAACAGCTAGTCGCAGAGCCTTCGTGGCTTGCATCTCTCAACACGGTTCCTACTCCTGTTACTAATTCTTTTGAACCAGAGGTTGAAGGATCGGATACATCTCAACAAGAGTCATCTGCAACAGAAACAACACCTTCGTATGAGCAATGGCAGCCAACAACAGAAGCTTCTTCGCAACCGACTGCCTCTTCTGCTTACGCGGAAGCCGCGTTTCGCCCAACCTTTGAGGCTACGGATTCGGTGGTAGCGAGGAACCAGCAAGATGTCGTACAGGAAGCGGCGCGCGTAAATCCCTTGCTGGATGGTGAACTAGAGACAACTATGAAGCGTCCGGCAGTACGTTTGCAGCCTATGCAGAGGCGTGCACTTCCTTCAAGGGAAGTGGCAACACAAAATGCAGAGCCTACCACGCTCAATATTAGAGGTGGCAATCCGAACTATCGAGAACGTCTCCTGCGTGGCTATCAAGCTCAACTGATCGGTGACTACGACAACGCGATGCAAGAATATCGCATCATTATCCGTAACACTCCTGAGTTACTAGGTGAGGTTGTGAGTAACCTTCGTGCTCTTCTAAAACTGGCACCCAGATATGCGGCCGGTTATCGTGTCCTGGGAGATGCATATATGCGCCAGGGAGAGTATCTGCAGGCAATGGAGGCCTATAATAAAGCACTTACTATGGCAAAGAAAGCCAAAAACTAAGAACTGAGCGACGTGCGGCCTGGTTGCATTATGCAGAGAGCCGAAATGTACGAGTAGAGAGAAGGAGTCATAAGAGTGGAAACGATTCTGCAGCGGTTGACAGACCTGGATGAAGTTTACGATGCGATCCTTGTTGGTAAGGATGGCCTGATCGTCTCTGGTATACTACATAGTGAGGATGAAGAAGTAATCGGTGCGATGTCGGCAGCCGCCTTTGGCTCTATCAACAATCTAACGTCACAGGCAAATAACGGCGAGACGCGCCACGTTATTATTGAGACGAAAAGTGGCACCATCCAGATGGAAGAAGCAGGCGACCTCATTCTTGTTGTCACTACTAACGACAAGGGCAATCTCGGTCGTATGCGCCAGGAAATGAAAAAGGTCTGTCGGCAACTACTACAAGTCGTTGCCGGTTACTAATATTGTAAGGAGAAAACGATAAATGGAACGTACATTAGTATTGCTTAAACCCGATGCGGTTCAAAGGGATCTGGTCGGTGAAATTATTACACGCCTTGAGCGCAAGGGCTTGAAAATCGTCGGTTTGAAGCTGATGAGCCTCTCAAATGATCTGTTGGATGAGCACTACAGCCACCTGGTCGGGCGCTCTTTCTTTCCAGAAGTAAAGTCGTTCATGCAGCGTACGCCAGTTGTAGCTCTCTGCTTGGAAGGGACGGACTGTGTTGATGCAGTACGCCAACTCACAGGTATTACAAAAGCTCGTGAGGCTGCTCCTGGCACTATTCGTGGCGAGTTTGCCATGAGCGTCCAGGCCAATCTCATTCATTGCTCGGATTCTTTGGATGCTGCAAAAGCGGAGGTTACCCGTTTTTTCAAGCCTGAAGAGATCTTCAGCTATGAGGATGTTTTAGAGAACTATATTTATAACTCTAGCGAGCGTGGCTAGAGGCGACTCTACAACATGCCTCATTTTCACCCATAGTACCCATTTTTTTACTTTTGCGCAGTGCGCAAAAGTAAAAAAATGGGTACTATGGGTGAAAATGAGGCATGTTGTAGAGGGCATGTATATTGATGAGGTCTTTTACACTGGATGAGCTTCCCGCTCTGACTCTGCTTCCGTGCGTGCCTGTCTCTTCTTCTCAGCAAGGCGCCAGCAACCTGTTTTGCTACGGAAGCACTTTTCCTGCTCTTCCGCAGTTTCAGGAGGAGTGTTTTGTAAACAAAAGACTTGATACATGGGCTCACCCGAAACGTCATTGCAGGGGAACCACCGCTCCCGATAGAATGGACATGCATTTTTATGTTTACGCCAGTTAGAATTCTCTGCTGGATTTGTGTCTATTGTACCTGCCAACCAGGTGTCCTTCCTAACTATGAATACGTGCTATTATATTGAGAAAGTGATGTATATCTAGTATTATACCATATCCATTGATGGCAGTCGGAGCGTGAAGCGTAGAGACTGAGGCTGATAATGCCATACTAGTTTAACAAAGAAATCGGAGTAGACTGTTGCTAAAGCTGAAACTTGAGGAAGTTCCGTGGTCAACGAAACAGACCTTTAATGGAACTTTCTTTACCCTGGTCCCCTGGCTGATCTTCTCGGTTGCGCTTTCAATCTTCAATACGAGTACGCCAACCTCACCGAAGCCGCTTTCGCCTCAACTCGATCTCGTGAACGCTGCCGTCTCGCTCGTCTTTTCTGTAGTGGTCGAATGTGCATTTCTTGTCGCACCGTATTACTACGCTCGTCGCTCTGCACACTTCTCGCCGTCAGAAGGACGTACGATAGAAGGCCAGATGGTGGAGGGGCGTATGAGAGAGGGCCGCACAATAGGAGAGCTGCTCGGCTTTCGAGGCTTTAACGTGGTGCGTGCGTTGCCGTGGATTCTTCTGCTCTTTCTTTCATTTCTCATGGTAAATGCTCTCTATCAACTCGTGATCAATACGTTTCATCTGCATTTGCAGACTAATGACCAGCGTCTCTTAGAAGAGGGACGGGTGGCACCATTGACGACGTATGCAACGTTATTCGCCGCCGTAGTAGTTGCTCCCTTCTGTGAAGAGGTATTTTTCCGCAGCTTTGTTTTTATGGGCTTGCGTAATGATATGACGCTGGTCTGGTCTATTGTGCTGAGTGCGCTCATTTTCGGCGTGGCACATGGCGACCCGGGTTCCTTTCCTGTCTTATTTTATATCGGCCTTGCCCTGGCTTTTGTGCGTTGGCATACACGCTCGATCTGGCCTAGTTTTATACTGCATGCTATGAACAATGGCCTCAGCGCCGTCCTGCTGATCCTGGCGCTGCATGGAGTAAACATCTAAGGTATTGATAGGGAGCGCCGGAGTTCTCCCTGAAGTATGCGTATGGCTCCCAGGAGCATGCAGAGCAAGAAGATTTGCTGGAAGAAAAAAACTTGCTCACCTCCGACTACGTTGGGAAGAACGAAGAGCAGGAGCGTTAAGGGAGCAAGGCCAAAGAGAAATGTTGGTCCTGGCTGACTTCGCCAGCAGGAGGGGCGTAGCAACCAGACGGCACTACAGAGGTACAGCAAGAGCTTTATACTGAGGCTCTCCACTCTCAAGAGGACATCAATCTCTTTAAAATGATGCAGATAGCTTGTTCCAAGAACGATAAGCGGAAGTGCAGGAAGCAATTTGAAAAACCACGTGTCCCAGAGGCGGAACGGAGTATAGGCGAGAGAGAAGCAGAGAAAGGCTCCCAATAAAGCGCTATTTGCAGCTATATTCGTCTGAACGACGCTAACTGCCTGTGAATCAACAGACAGCATAGCAGGCCAGAAGTTTCCAGCTAAAAAGAGAGACCAGAGGCAGGCAAAAATCGCCCCCATACGCATCCAAGTTGAATGTGCTTTCAGAAGGACAGCAAGCCACAGACAAAAGAGAAGTGGCATGTAGGCCAGTAACACCGCTTTATCCGAATAGTGGCCGTTAAGCCAACCCTGAATAAGTACGGTGGTCATACTGAGACCGACTGCGAGTACCAGAGCAAAAAGAGTAATAAATGCCGGTGTCCAGATAATAAGCCTTTGTTGCCTGCCTGTTGCCATCAATTGTGCCTGCTTATTATGCTTCTGCGCCGATTCGGATAAGGAATCTTGTTGATCTAAATACTTAGAGGAGGGAACATCCTCATATTCCATAGACAAATTATCCTTGTTGTGTTGATACTAGTGTATGCTATAACGAAGAAATGGCAGAGGAGTCGCACAATGGTCACCTGATATCTCGGTACATGCGTTGAAGGCGGGCTGGAGAGGTGCCAAAGGTGTAGAGGACGCGCAGATACCACATGAAGAGCACGCTTGGCAGCAGACCTAACCGCGTATGGCGCCGCGCCGACGTGATTACGTATTGAGGCAGCAGAACAAAACCTCCTATAGCCTTTAAGCGTACAACGATCTCCAGGTCTTCCATAAGTAGTTGCTCTGGATAGCCGCCGATTGCTCGAAAGCTGGATGCCCGAATAAAATAAGCTTGATCGCCGGTAAAGCTCTTACGCAAGCGCGAGCGCAGATTGGTGACCCAGGCAACTATACGGTAGGACCACTGATCGCAGTTGAAGCAGATCTTAAACGCTCCGCCAACGACATCGGGAGTTTGTAATGCGTGCTCAATGGCGAGAAATGCATCGGGAGGAAGTTGTGTATCGGCATGAAGAAAAAGGAAGACCTGGCCGTTCGCCGCCACCGCTCCGGCATTCATTTGAGCCGCCCGGCCCCGTGCCGCGCGAATCACATGCCCATATCTCTCCGCAATTGCTACCGTCTGATCCTGGCTTCCTCCATCTACAATGAGTAGTTCGCATTCATACTGTTCGCACAGCTTTTTAAGATGAATAAGCTGGTGCTCTAATATATTTTCTTCATTCAAAACAGGCATAATAATAGACAGACGCATTACGGCCTCCTGACAATGAAAAGAATCTTTTAATAAGAGGTTTCCTTGCCCTCGTCGCTATACTTCTCAAGCACTACAGATAGGCATGAAGTGTCCTTTCTGGAAAAACACCTCATGCCTATGAGTTCGATTTAATCGGCCACAGTTGCTATTTGTTTTGCTCTTCGCGTTGGGAGTGGAATAAAAGCACTCTCCTGAGCATGTGGTTGTGCGGGACGCATTTTAGCATTGAGAGCACAGAACGACATCACGCCTCTGGGAGATGCATTGTGGAAGCAGCAGCGCTCGATCCTGCTCATGTCGATATCACTCTCGTCCATAAAGGGCTTGACGAAGAGAGTAAGCGTCTTGCGGCTGGTCCAGAGCGATGGATCGGTTCCAATATGTGGCCAGAGTGTTTTCATGAGCTTCAGGCTGCCGCCAATATTAGTGACAATATGTGGCAAGATGGCTGAGCGACCCTGTGTTAGAACGCGCAGCATCATATTCGGCTTTGGTCCTATTACATCCATAAATTCTTTAAGTGTGAACTTTGGTGCGATAGGTTTGTAGCCATCCCTGGTATGTTTGAGGAGTGTGAAGGTATTGCAGAGCGGTGATCCTTCGCCGACGGGAAAGAACAGGTCCTGTGGTATGCCTGCCTGTTCTTCAATGAGCTGTAGAATCTCTGGCATGCGTAACTTACGCAGCGGCTGCTCTTCCTCCCCATCCTCTTGAGAGCCCTGAGCCACGTTGAAGCGGCCAAAGGGAGTAGCTGCCTGGAAGGCGATTGCACAGACCGTGTTGGGATGCTGCCAGGCGAAGTGAATAAGCTGCTGGATCTGGTCCGTGTTGAGTCCGTCGTAGAGGGAGACAGCCAGTGTCGAGGGCAAGCTCACACGTTCCAGGGCAGCAATTGCCTTCATACGTACATCCCAGAGATCCTCGCCGCGCAGTTTTTGAATATCCTCTGCCCGCATACTATCAAACTGAAGATAGACCGAGGTAAACCCCCAGGAAACAAGCTTCTCAGCAAAATCTGGCTCGCGTGCCAGGCGAATGCCGTTGCTGACCATTTCTAAATGCCCAAAGCTCTTTTTTTTGACCAGGGCTGCGATTTTGTCCAGATCTTTGCGCACAGATGGTTCACCGCCCGATATCTGAAGTGAAATACCCTTCCCCTCAACCTGAATAAGCTGGTCCAGGCGCATCTCTATCTCTTCTAGCGAGTAATCACGTTCCGATGGACTGGAGTAGGCGTAGCACATCGGGCAGGTAAGGTTGCAACGCTCTGTGACTTCGAGAATTGCCAGGCCAGCTGGTTTGCGCAGAGGAAATGGTGAGAGTCCTTGTGAAATATCTGTATCGCCGCCGTCTCCGTAACGCTCAATCATAAGTTTTTCCACCTGAAATGAGCGCCGGTAGAAGTTGGCATGCTCTCCAAGATCTGTCTCAACCGTCCCATGTACGGGGCATGTACGCGAAAAGATAGTCTGTCCATGCTCGCGTGCTTCATACACTGCAGGAACGATCTCGCCACAGACTGAGCAGATACTGCGAGTCTGTTTGAGGATTTCGGCCATCGTCACTATACTCCTTCTTTATAGAAGAGCTTTGTCGCCCCTCCTTTTCTTCAAAAAAGGAGAGAAATAGATGTTTATACTAACAGTACTCTAATCCTAAGAAAAATGCTAGCCGCTTGCTGTTCAATCACAACTCTCTAGCAATCGAGGAGGCTGTTTCTTTGCGCAGTGCCTGTAATCCTTCACTAAAGCGAACCGGATATGGTTGCTCAACAGTGAGGGCTCGGTAGCGAGCCGGAAGTTTGACGAGATTTTGTTGTGCAAGCTCACGAATCTCTGAGAGTGGCGGCAGGCTTCCTGGAATAACATCGCCATTACGCATAACAGGGCGTAGCAAGCGTTGATAATTGTCGGGACGCGGTTCGTGTGATAGCTGAATAACATCCTCTTCCCAGTCAGGATGTCGATAAATCTCTTTTTTGCCCGGCCAGGTACTCTTGTCTCCTGCTATCTTCATTTTAGGGTATTCTGTTCCTACTCCGTCGACGTACCAGACCTCTTTGTACACAGTGCCCAGAGAGCCACCGTCGATGTTGCGTTCGACCGAGCCCGCGCCATTTCCTAAAGCTGTACCCACGCCAAAAGAATCAATCTCCGCCCCCGCTTGAAGCAGGTCAGTAATCTTCCACTCATCGAGATCACCACTTGCCAGGATGCGTACACTATGCAGGCCTGCTTTATCGAGCTGCTCGCGTACATAAATAGAATCTTTGAGCAGATCACCACTATCCAGGCGCACGGCGGCCAGAGTATGTCCTAAACCTTCTTGTGAACGCAAGGCTACTGTAATCGCTGTATGAATAGCCCGTCGCGAATCATAGGTATCGAGCAGCAGAGTATAGCGATTATACGCGTCTGCAACCGCCTGAAAAGCCTCTTCCTCGCTGGGAAACATCTCGATGAGGGCATGTGGCACCGTTCCCGTAGCGGGCAGGCGATATTCGTAAGCGGCGTTGAGTAGCGACGTACTTGAGCAGCCACCGATATAGGAAGCTCGCGCAACCGTCATGGGTTCCTGCGCACGTCGAAACGCGAACTCGGAGACACGGCGCACTTTGCCCTGCTCGGCCGCGTAAACAATACGTGATGCTTTTGTTGCAATTAATGTGGAGAGCGCGAGAGCCTGAAGTAGCCCCGCTTCAAGCAGAATTGCCTCGCGAAAAGGGGCGGTAACACGCAGAAGTGGTTCGTTAGGAAAGGCGATGCTTCCCTCTGGAAAGGCAAGAATCTCGCCCGTGAAGCGCAGCGTGGAGAGTTCATCGAGAAAGGCTGTATCGTAGTCACGAATATGAGCCAGAAATTTTAACTCTTCATCGGTATAATGAAATGATTGCGCGAATTCCAGGGCGGCCTCAAGCCCTGCAACCAGCAGATACGCACCTCCAAAGGGCGTCTTACGTGTGTAAACATCAAAGGTTGTTAAGCCATTATGGCCTGTACGCCACGAGACGTAGGCTGAGTCTGGATGGTACATGTCTGTCATCAATCCCGGATGTAGGCTAGGAGTACGACGATTCATAGATAATTTTCCCTCTTTTCCATTCGCTGCAATTGACTTAGTGTATCTTTTACAATATCTCTCCTAAGTGCTTTTTATTTTACCATATCAGTACAAAGCAACGAGCAAGGGAAGAGCATATCTTTGTAGAGAGTCGTACCCTCTTTCTGTATAACTTGCGTCTCTTTTAATGTTATTATATCTGTAATATGAGGTTTGCGGGCATGCATCCGCACGTCTGTGATGTACCTTTCTTCTAAATATTACTACGCAGGAGCGAGTTGAGATGGATATTATTGTGATAGGAAGTGGCTTTGGAGGGCTTACGGCAGCGATTCGCCTTCAAGCACAGGGCCACAATGTAACTATTCTTGAGAAGCGCGATAAGCCAGGTGGGCGTGCTTATGTATACGAGCAGGATGGCTTTACCTTCGACGGCGGTCCGACGATTATCACCGCTCCCTGGCTCATTCACGATCTGTTCACGCTTTGTGGCAAGAAGACTGAAGACTATGTAAAGATCATACCCATTGATCCTTTTTATAATATTCGCTTTGAGGATGGCACTGTTTTTCATTACAATGCTGACCGCGAGAATCTACTGCGTCAAATTAGAGCGCTCAATCCTGCTGATGTTGATGGTTACCTGCGCTTTGTGAAGGCGGGCGAAAAGATCTATAAAACTGGTTTTGAGTTGATCGATCAGCCATTTACAAAGTTTTCGGATATGGCAAAGGTGCTGCCTGATCTGGTGCGTTTACAGTCGCAGAAGTCGGTTGCGGCTTTTGTGAATCAGTATATTAAAGATGAGAAATTGCGTCAGGTCTTCAGCTTTCATCCTCTTCTCATCGGTGGAAATCCCTTTCAGAGTACATCGATCTATGCCCTGATTCATACTTTGGAGCAGCGTTTTGGCATCTGGTACGCGATGGGTGGTACAGGGGCGTTGGTGCGGGCGCTGGTCAAGCTTTTTCAGGATATAGGCGGCAAACTGGTGCTCGATACAGAAGTCTCGGAGATCGTCGTCAACGAGCAGACGAGACATGCTGAGGGTGTGCGTATCGGAGCTGACTCATTTCTACCTGCTAACATCGTAGTGAGCAATGCCGATGTAGCTTTTACCTACCTCAATCTTATTCAGCCACGCTTCCGCCGCACCAATACTGATCGTAAGATCGAGAGCATGCAGTACGCCATGTCGCTCTTTGTGATCTACTTCGGAACGGATCGGAAATACGAGAATGTTGCTCATCATGAGATTTTGATGGGTCCGCGCTATCGAGGTCTATTAGACGATATCTTCAAACGGAAGGTGCTGGCGAAAGATTTCTCGCTCTATCTTCATAGACCAACGGCCACTGATTCGTCGCTGGCTCCAGAAGGCCATGATAGCTTCTATGTTCTTTCACCTGTGCCCCATCTGGGGAGTGGAACCGACTGGACGACAATGGCCAAACCTTATCGAGATTCTATTATTCGCTATCTGGAGCAGCGCTACCTGCCCGATCTCTCGAAGCATATCGTTTCAGAGCATATGATTGATCCTCTGCACTTCCGCGATACACTCAATAGTTATCTGGGCAGCGCCTTCTCAGTTGAGCCTATTCTGACGCAGTCCGCCTGGTTCCGCCCACACAATATCAGCGAGGATGTTCCAAACCTCTACTTCGCTGGTGCTGGAACTCATCCGGGCGCGGGTCTACCTGGCGTGATGAGTTCGGGGAAGATCGTTGCGGATATGATCGGAGGTGAAAGAGTTGTATCGGGTGCACATGAACTAACTATAAGTGGATTTGGCGATAAAGACGCCTGAGAACAAGCTTCCTCTTTGCTAATACATGGCGGTTGAAGGCAATTCATGCAATACGGCGCGAAGACTCTCATAATCATGGGTTATGTGGAACGTTGCTTCATAAGTCATCATCAATATGAGAGATTTCAGCATGCAATTGACCATAAAAAGGCTTGCATATTGTGTCATCGTGTTGCATAATTTGTCATAAGGAATGCTTTCTACATTCAGCGCACTAGACGCGCTATCGCAACGTATTTTGTATCCTTTTTGCCTATCGCCCAGGGAACTCAGGAGGAAGGATGTTATCACCAGACGAAGTCACTCAGACTACCGGCACCCTCGAGCAACTTTCTCGTAATGCGAGCCCTCGTAGTACTCCTACTGAGCGTCGTCAAACTATTCTACAGCAGAGGCAGACTGACACGTTGTCGCCATTGACGTTTGAAACTCCAAATGCGAAGCTGGCATGGCGACAAGTGACGCAGTTGCGCGAAGAGAATAGACATCTGCGTTACGATCTGGATGCTCAAAGGACTGAGGTGCAGCGCATCACCAACGAGTATGATGCGCTGAAAAGCAAATTTGAGAGTGAAGTTGCCGTCATTCACAATGGTCAGCAGCAAGAGATCGTGCAGTACCAAAACCATCTTCAGGAGATGATGGATGAGCGTAATCGCTTACAGGAGGCTCATAGAGCTTTGGAGCAACGGTATCAAGAGCTTTCTACCACGTTTCAGCATGCCATTGAGGAAGAAGCAAACAAGCGCATAACGAATATTGCGCAAGATTTTAGTCTTACGTCTACTCAGATGCCCGAAGCGCTACGGGATGTAGTAAAAGAATTAGATCGACAGGCGAAGGAAGAAGGTGACAGATACCTGGCGGAAGTGGTTTACTTAAAGCGCGAAACCAAGCGCATGATTGATAAGATGCAAGAAGATCGTCAGCAACTCGCGGCAGAGCGCCAGGAGCTCTACAGCTGGCAGTCTAACATGAAAGAGCAAGCTCAATTTCGCCAAAAAACTTTGCATGATCGCTTGCACGCACGCTGGCGCGTCGCCTCGCTTCTGACATCATTAGGTTTGGTAGTCTTGCTCATCGTCTTACAAGTCATCTGCCTTTCTCTGCTTCATATTGCTCTCGCCGTACCCATTGCTTTCGCCCTGATCGCACCTATCGTCATTTGTATTATCTGTGCATTCATCTTCACCAAGCCTCTGACCATGTTACATCATATGTTTAAGAGTGCTCCACACAAGAAGAAAGCAAAAAAGTAACCTGAAGGCGGTGAGGAGACTGCTTCGTCGGTTTCTCTCACCGCCTTTTGCTTAGCGTCGGAACTTCGAGAGCGTTTGCACAATTTTACGATTGCTACGAGCCTGTGAACTTTCAAGATAGGCCTGAAACGCTGCCTGTTGAATACCGGTGCTAAGTGTAGGATAGGTGTGGATCGTATTGTAGATATCGCTGATGGTAAGATGCTTTTGCATAGCAAGAGTAAGCTCGCCAAGTATTTCGCCCGCGGAAGCGCCAACTATGTGAGCACCAACGATCTCTTCTTTTTTGCCCGCCAGTACAAGCTTGAGAAAACCGACTGTTTTCTCTTCAGTCTGTGCTCGGTCGATGGCTGACCAGGGCAGATGAGAGATACGCACGGATTTGTGCTGTGCCTGAGCCTGAACTGGTGTCAGCCCAACCCTCGCCACTTCGGGATCAGTGAACGTACACCAGGGCACGACTCGGTAGTCCACCTTTTTCTTTGCCAGGGGCAGAAGGGCGTTGCGCACTGCTATACTCGCGTGGTAGGCGGCGACATGAGTGAAGAGATAGCCTCCAATCACGTCGCCAATGGCGAGAATGTTGGGTGTCGATGTGCGTAGATAATCATCGACCTCTATCCCTTTTTCGCTATATCTGACGTTTGCAGCTTCTAAATTGAGATCTGCCACGTTTGGCTTGCGACCCAGGGCCACCAGGATTTCGTCGGCTTCCAGTTTGACTTCTTGTTCTCCCTGCTTCACCACGACGATTTTCTTGTTTCCTTGACGCGTGACTGCAATCAGTCGTGTTTGCAAAAGAATGTCTATGCCTTCAGCTTTTAAGACCTTGTGCAGCGTCTCCGAGGACTCGGGATCTTCTTTCGGCAGGATACGCTCTGACCCCTGGATGAGGGTTATCTGGGTTCCCAGGCGAGCAAATGCCTGCCCCAGTTCAACGCCAATGGGTCCACCCCCAATCACAATAAGGGATTGTGGAAGGCTCGTCAGATCGAAGACATCTTCATTTGTAAGATAACCAGCCTCTCGCAGCCCTGGAATTTCTGGAACAGCCGGATGCGAGCCAGTTGCGATGAGTGTGTTACGACTGGTAATCTCTTCGCCGTTGACATGAAGTGTAGTCGGAGACGTGAATGAGACCTCTCCAAATTTGACGGTTACGCCCTCGACGTAGGCTTTCTCCGTCTCGCCAACCTTTGAAATAACGCTCTGGATATATGCGCTCACCTTTGCCATGTCGATTGTAAAGTCTACAGAAGAAAGGCTCAGCTGCGTCACCTCCTTTGTCTGCTGTACAATACGCGCCACGTGAAGCAAGCTTTTACTAGGTACACAACCATGCAGCAAGCAATCTCCTCCAAGTTGCTCTTTATCGACCAACAAAACGTTTGCGCCCAGAGAATGGGCGATCTGTGCCGCAGGTAGCCCGGCCGAGCCACCGCCTATAATGGTAAGGTCATAGTGAGTATGAGCCACAATATTCTCCTCTTGAGTTTCTATCTATGAAAGACAATGGAACGTACAAGAAAGATGGAGTAAACTTTTGGGATTGGGACAGCGTTATAGAGTGTATATCTTGATTATAAATAAGATTGTATTAAATTTTTGTTAAGTCTGATTCATACGAAAACTGGATAAAAGAAGATTGATTGAGTGTGAATTGTCCCTGAGAGAGAGTTCTTCTTCGTTACACTAGTAGACAGACATGAAAAGCGTTCAGAGGAGAAGAAATTTTAATGACACAAAATGTTCAAGCCCCCGCTCATCAAAAGCTTAAGCAACACACGATCTGGCAAAGTAATCATATACCAGATCCATGTGTAATTGTTATCTTCGGGGCAACAGGAGATCTGGCCCAACGCAAGATTTTCCCCACTCTCGCCCATCTCATTCAGGATCATCCCCTGCCAGAAAAATTTTGCATCGTGGCCTTTGCTCGGCGTCCGTTTGACGATGACAAGTGGCGCGAGACTGTGTTGGCGTCTCTTGATAAGTACATGCCGGAAGATGACAAATTAGATGATGCGGCCAAGCAGTCCTTTGCGCGGAATCTCTACTACTGCCAGTCTAACTTTGATGATGATCAGGGATATCAGAAGCTCTCCGCAATGCTTAAAAAGTTGGACGAAGAGCAAGGAACGGAGGGCAATCGGCTATTCTACCTGGCAACTCCTCCAGATACTGATCCTCTCATCATTGAGAAGCTGGGAGAATCGGGGCTTGCAAAACCAGGCGAAAAAGATGAGAAGGGTCATCAGCCCTGGACACGAATCATTTTCGAGAAGCCATTTGGTCACGATTTAGCCTCAGCACAAGAGCTGAATAAAGATGTTGGTCAAGTATTTAAAGAGGACCAGATCTATCGTATTGACCATTATATGGGCAAGGAGACAGTGCAGAATATTATTGCATTCCGTTTTGCAAATGGCATCTTCGAGCCACTCTGGAACCAGAAGTTTATTGATCACGTCCAGATCACGGTTGCTGAGAGTCTGGGCATAGAATCGCGCGCGGAGTTCTATGAGACGGCTGGCGCGATTCGTGACATCGTACAGAATCACATCATGCAGGTGCTTGCTCTCACCACAATGGAGCCGCCAGCCACTTTCAATGCCGATGATATTCGCGATGAAAAGGTGCAGGTCCTGCATGCCATCCCTTCGTTCTCTCCTGAGCATGTAGTTACCAACGTGGTACGTGGTCAGTATACCTCCGGTGAGGTAGATGGTCAGCCTGTAAAGGCATATCGGGAGGAGCAGGGTGTGAAGCCCGATTCGACGACTGAGACGTACGTCGCCCTCAAACTAGCCATTGAGAACTGGCGTTGGGCAGACGTGCCCTTCTATGTCCGTACTGGGAAGCATCTGCCCAAGCGTAGTACTGAGGTCACCGTTCAATTCAAGCGCGTGCCTCATCAGCTCTATAAGCCAGATGAGACGAAGGGACTGGTGCCCAATCGCCTGACGATCCGCATTCAGCCGGACGAAGGTATCGCATTAAAGGTCGCGGCAAAGGTACCTGGAGCCGCGCAACATCTAGAGTCGGTTGATATGGGCTTTACGTATGCGAACACCTTTGGCATCCAGTCTCCCGATGCTTACGAGCGGCTGATTGCTGATTGTATTATCGGTGATTCAACGCTCTTTATCCGCCGTGACGAGATTGAGGCCTCCTGGCGCATTATTGATAGTGTTACAAGTGCATGGAAGAATATGGCACCAGATACTGTGTGTCCTTATGCACCTGGCACCTGGGGACCAAAGGAAGCCGAAGAGCTTATTCAGCGTGATGGACGCGAGTGGGATAATCCCTAATCTTCTTATTCTTAACAAGAAGAGAGAGCAGCTTGCCCAGCAAGCTGCTCTCTCTTCTTGTGCAATTTTTTCTCTGATCTAAAAAGAACTAGGGCTATTTGTTTGGATCGAGAGCGTTGTCAATCTTCTGCTCTGCATTTCCAACTGTGGACTGAGTCTTCCCCTCGACCTGCTTGGCGTCACCCTTAGCACTGGTCTTCGGATTATCGGTAATATCGCCGACCTTGCTCTGGACTTTGCCTGCTGCGTCTTTCAACTTTCCCTTCAAGCTATCTTCCTGGCCCTGAGTTCCCAGATCTTTGTTTTCATTCTGACTCATTACTTATCTCCTTTGAATGTGTATAGCTACTAGTCTTCATGGTTTCAATACAGAGAGTTGGATTGATGGTTTCTCCATTAGAAGAATATTCATCGTCCATTTCCTCTTCTTATAATACTCAGTAAGAAACACAAAGGTATACATATATACGTTTTGAGGAACCGAAGCGAGGGAGGAAGATAGAGAGAATAGATGAGAAATGCTGAGCGATACATTCTTATCTCTGTACGTTTTCCACAGGAATGTATCGCTCGCTACTCATTCTGAAAGAGTTGCTAGCTTAATCTAACAATCGCTCTAACTGAGTAAGATGAGACTCAAAGAGTTGGAATGCCTGGCGCACAGGCTCTGGAGTAGCCATATCGACGCCAGCCTTCTTTAGTAGATCTATGCTGTAGTCGGATGAGCCGGAGCTGAGAAATTTCAGGTAGCGTTCAACTGCTGGCTGGCCCTCGGTGAGGATTTGTTGCACCAGAGCGGATGCTGCGGAAATGCCGGTTGCGTATTGATAGACATAGAAATTGTAATAGAAATGGGGGATGCGCGCCCATTCGATTCCTATCAAATCGTCGATAATGGCCTCGCCGCCGTAGTATTTTCCGTTCAGCGTTTTGTAGAGCGCGGTCAGTGTATCTGCTGTCAGCGCCTCGCCCTGCTCCGCCTCATGATGTATCTGCTGCTCAAATTCTGCAAACATCGTTTGCCGGAAGAGGGTTGCGCGGATATCTTCCAGAGCATGATTGAGAATTGCGATGCGTACAGCTTTATCATCGGTGCTCTTAAGCAGGTATTCAGTCAAGAGCCCTTCATTTAAGGTTGATGCCACCTCAGCAACAAAGATGGTGTAGTCTCCATACTGATAGGGCTGGTTGTGCCGCGTAAAGTAGGAATGCATCGAGTGACCCAATTCGTGAGCCAGAGTAAACATGCTCTCACGCTTATTCTGAAAGTTCATCAGAATAAAGGGCTGCGTTCCATAAGCCCCCCCGCTATAAGCTCCCCCGCGCTTGCCGGGTGTCTCATAGACATCGATCCAGCGTTGCGCGAAGCCCTGTCTGAGGATATTGAGATAATTCGTGCCCAGGGGAGAGAGGGCCTGTATGATGGTGTCGCGTGCCTGCGCATAGGTAAGCTCTTCTGTCGCCTCTTCGACGATAGGAGTGTATAGATCATACATATGTAACTCGTCAAGCCGAAGCACGCGCTTGCGCAACTTCATATAGCGATTGAGGAGCGGAATATGCTCGCTTACCGTTGTCACCAGGTTGTCATAGACACTCTCTGGGATATTGTAGCGGGCGAGGGCGCGCTCCCTGCTGGAACTGTAGTGCCGCTGCCGTGTGTAGAAGATATCGGTCTTGACCTGCGCGGCGAGTGTGGCAGCAATAGTGTTGCGCTGCTTTAGAAATGTGCCATGCAAAGTCTCAAAAGCATCCTTGCGTACGCGACGGTCCTTGCTGCGGATGAATGCCAGATAGTTGCCTTGGGTGAGTTCTACATCCTCCTCCTGCTCATTTTTGATCATTGGCAACTTCAAGTCAGCATTGTCGATCATCGAGAAGATGGAGTCGGGAGCATCCGTAATTTCACCGGTAGCTGCCAGGACGGCCTCGACCTCAGCCGAGCGGATGTGTGGCCGTTTGCGGTTGAGATCCTGCAATTGGATATTATAGAGGTCCAGGCCTTGTGTCTGCTGGATAAACTGCTCCAGTGTCTCTTGAGGAAGAGCCAGGATTTCAGGCTCGATGTAGGACGCGACTGTGGACGTGCGAACAAAGAGTTGCATGGCACGGTCCGCCATAGCGAGATAGGTGCTATTTGTTGTGTCCTCATCCTTGCGCATTGAGGCATATGTGTAGAGTTTTTCTAGTGCCTCGTAAATCTCATCACGCTTATGTAAGACTGCAAGGAGAGCCTGTCCGCTCTGGGCCAGTGTCCCTTGTAATGCTTCCAGTTCTGGTAATTTCCGCTGAAGGGCTTGAAAATCTTGCTCCCACTCACTATCTTGTGAAAACACACTCGCGAGATTCCAGGTGTACTCTGTTGGAATCTCTTCTCTCTTCTTAAAGGTTTGCAATGTTGATACGACCTTTCAAAAATAGGTAGAAGAACGCGTTCATATCTGGCTGTACTCACATAATATCATATGCTTTTGCCCGTTCAATCAAATGAACTCTATGAAAATAAAACACGATATCTTGCGTTTTATGGTGTAGCTAGGACTCTCTTCAAGCCCAAATCTTTTTTTTGGAAGAAGGTGATAAAGAGGTACAGGCAGGTGTAGACAATTGTGAGGGGCTTGAGGAAAGTAGAATGAAAATGAGAATAGAAGACGTGGAGATACTTTTCGGGCCATATTTGGCTTATCTTCCTGTGTCAAGATGTCTTCTATAAGCAGGACGGAACTTTTTTAGAGAGCGTGTGTCTCACAGAATTGGTGCAGAAGATCGCAGAAATTTAAGACCTCTTTTAGAGGGACGACGATACAGAGAAAAGACCGGAGAATGTTCTTCGGTCTTTTCTCTGTATCAATATAATTTGAAAGGATGATATTACTCTGTTTCTTCATCATCCTCATCATTGTCCTCATCATCCTCATCGTATTCGTAGAGTAAGAGATCGTCTCGATCGCCCCACTTTTCCAGAAAGCGGTAGAAGTTGCGCTTATTCAGACGAGCTTCTTCGGAGGCAGACTGAGCAACGGGCTGGGTTGTAGGATGGCTAATGAGTGGTAGGTCAGGTGTGAGCACTGCTTGTACACCATTGTCACGGATGGCAAAGCTGAAATCGATGTCCATATAGTTTGGAACACGATAGCGGTCGTCGAACAGCCCTGCCTTTTGTAACAGTGCGCGTCTAAAGGCCATACACGTGCTATCAACCGCCTCCACCTCTGGCTCCTGACTCTCTTCGAAATGACGAAGGTCGCTTGTGCGTAGCCCCCGCAAACCAGTCAGACCAACATCAGTAGCTGAGAGCGTTTGCGCCAGTGGTGTGAAGATATCACCTGTTATTTCCAGGTTTGTATCCAATAAAAGAATATAGCGTCCGCGGCTCTGGCTCAAGCCAATATTGCGTGCCTCAGCCATGCCCATCTTGCGCGTTGTGCGTAACACATGGACGCGCGCATCTCGCTGTCTAAGCGCCTCCGCCCATACATCCAGGTCGTCTTGTGATGCGTTATCAACAAGAATAAGCTCCAGACTATGCTCACCTGCAAAGCGAAGAACGCTTTCTGCGCATCGGCGTGCGGCCTCGATGCTATTCTGGGCCATGATATGTACTGAAAACGTGCAGAGATCAGCCGCGTTGAGGAACGAAGGTAGCTGGCGCGCCGTACGGTAGAGTGTACCATCAACCTCAATGCCTGGAAGAATAACGAGATGCGCTCCGTGAGGATTGTCTTTGATCGCGAAGCCAGCGTCCTCGATTTTCTGTTTGAGGATGTCGGCGCGCTCGTAGTGTCCTTTGCGGCGGAGGAGGTCACGTTCATGCGATAATGCGAGAATCTCTGTAGGAATACTATGATGATGTGGGCGGGTAGCCATGCTTTCTAATCCTTCCTTGCTACACTGGACTCTATCCACAAGAAACCACCGGCCTCATACGTATGCTGCTGCATAATAGAATGTGCACTGCGGTAGGTGCGGCTCGCTCTCTACCGCTTATCTCTGTTCCATATTGTCTTCCTGACAATACGCAGTAGAGAGCGCAACAATCGTCTATTGCTTCTATGTGTTAACCGTCAATAATTATAGCATATTTACTATCACTGAAGTATAGGAAAAGAAGCGAGAGCTAGTATTATAAACGCTTATTCTCTTTCTTTCCGCTGTTGTTCTGCCAATTCTTTCACGCGTTGTACATGCGATTTGTGACAAATGACTGTCATATCGTCTGTCTCAACTATAATAGTATCTTCCATGCCAATAGTATAAATCCGACGGTTTGTATTGTTATAGACAATAACGTTCTGGCTCCCCAGACCTTTGTGAGAACCGACTGCTCGAATGCCCTGCTCATCGGCTGGAAAAAGTGCACCGTATTGTTCCCAGTTTCCGACATCGTTCCAGCCAAGATTGGCGGGAATCACGACCAGATTTGTAGTTTTTTCGAGAATACCATAGTCGATAGAGATAGGCTGGAGTGTGGGCCAGATCGTCTCAAGCTTTGTCCTCTCATCTCCTGAATGGGTAGCATCAACAATCGTCTGTATCTGCCGCGCCATCTTTGGTAGATGGATCTCAAATTCTGTCAGAATAGCCTTCACGCTCCAGATGAAGATGCCTGCATTCCAGACGTAGTGACCGTCTTGCAAATAGCTCTGAGCCGTCGCCCGATCGGGTTTCTCCACAAAACGTTCGGCCTGGAATGCCTGATAGCCATACCCCTGGAATACTTCTTGTGCAAAACGGATGTAGCCGTAGCCGGTCTCAGGATGTGTTGGCTTGATACCGATTGTCACCAGCTTGCCCTGCTCCGCTAATTCGTAGGCCAGATGAAGCGTCTGTCGTAGGCTCTCAACGTGTGCGATAACGGCATCTGCACTAAAGATGGCCATAACGGCATCCGGATCTTCTTTGGCGATGGTGGCTGCAATCCACGCGATTGCGGGTGCAGAGTTCCTTCCCATAGGCTCGCGTAAAATGTGATCTGAACGGAGTGTCGGTAGATGCTCCTCGACCAGGGGAGCCATGTTTTTGCCAGTCACAACCCAGGATTGCTCTGGCGTCACTAATGGCGCAACGCGTTCCAGTGTTTCTTGTATCATGCTATGACCACCTGGAAGTGGCAAAAATTGCTTTGGGAAGCTGGGGGTGCTGAGTGGCCACAAACGCGTACCGCTTCCACCAGCTAAAATAACGGCATTAAAATGTTTCATATTATTTTTATTGGCAGACCCCTGGCGTTCTCAGCGTAGAGGGATCGCTGTCTCCTTTGTCTATAAAACTCCAAATGAGCGTTTTGGGGATAGAGCACATCTGTGTCGCATGCACGTCTTCCTTCTGTAGCGATTGTATCGGTGTTTCCCAATTGTGTCAAATAGATGAATGCGTATGCAGCTAGACATCTTGATATAAATAACCGTGTCGTGTCTCTATATTGTACTTCTTACTGTGAGAGAGGGATATTTGCTCACAAAGAAAGGCATAGGATAAATGTTTCCTATGCCTCGAGTTTTCTATGCTTTGAATAGCAGGGAACGTGTGCGAAACCCAGCAACTTAATGTAGAATAGCCTCTTCCAGTTGTGGAACTGCTGTCGTATTGAGCGCTTCTCCTGCTTTTTTATATCGTTTAGTGAGCTTATCTGCCGGGATACGATATACCTCTGTTGCCAGTCCTATGCGCTCAAGCAAGCGAATGAAATAGCCCGAGAGATCAAACTGCCACCAATGCAGGCCGTGGAAGGCCGAGCGTGGGAAAGCATGGTGATTGTTATGCCAGCCCTCTCCAAATGCGAGCAAGCCCACAACCCACTCGTTGCGGCTTTGATCACTCGTTTCGAACTCGCGCATACCGAATGTATGACAAATGGAGTTCACGCTCCAAGTGACATGATGAACCAGGAAGATGCGTACCAGACCTGCCCACAGCAGTCCACTCCAACCACCAATCGCATATGGAATGATGAGTGAGAGGGCAACCCACAGCAGGAACGTGCGGCTAACGAAGACAACAATGGGATCATTTACCAGATTGCGACAGTAAACGTTTGGATCGGCCATCTTATCCTTGAAAAGCCAGCCAAGATGAGCATGGAAAAAGCCTTCGACAGGACTATGTGGATCACCTTCGCGATCAGCCTGTGCGTGGTGTTTTACATGTGTCGCTGCCCACTCTAATGCAGCACCTTCTAGAGACATTGAGCCAAGAACAAGCAGAAGAAATTTGACTACGGGATGTGGCTTGAAACTACGGTGAGTGAGCATACGGTGAAAGCCAACCGTCACTCCAATAGTAATAAACGTATACATACAAAGTAGAAGTAGAATGTCCGACCAGTGAACTGCTCTATTCCACAATGCCCAAATGGCGTAGATAGTTGCAATAAAAGGGACAATAACTGCTACGAGAACTATGCCTTTGTACAAGGTACTAAACTTCATCAAACCTCCAGCGACGATACCTCTGCGCGAGATACCTCTCCCTATCCTATTAAATTCACCTAAATTCGCGGTGTCTAGAGAGTAAGAGCGTCTACGTCTCGTTTTTGTTTCACTCGTTTGAATCACGAGGGCTAAGAATCTACAAAGTTCAGTCGTTTATTGAAAAACATGGAGGAGATGGGGACTTTCTGACAAGCCTCTAGTCAGAACGATGCTAGTGTGATATGCTATTGCAGTATTCTAAAAACGGATCGTTCAAGTTGCTTTACTCACTACCTGACTACTAATTATAGAGAAGAACGTGGCAAACGAAGGACAACAGGGGCTCTCTCCTGACCAGGAGCCATCAGAGCAGCAAGCCTATTACGGCTGGCAGTATGATCAGGACGAGACAGAGATAGCGCCGCCACGATCACCCTCCGGTGCTCCGCCGTCGCCATTTTACGTTCGCCCTCAGCCGAAGCTGCCTCCAGTCGAACCACCGCAAGCGTATGAAGCAACACCGTTGAGCGCGTCTCAGCAGAAGTATCAGCGCCCCATTCAGGATATGGGTACAACGCTTGGCTATGGACAAGGGACCGAATATCAATATGTCGATGTTCCTCAGCCATCACAGCCCATGGCACAGTTGCGACAAGAGCGTTTACAACAATTGCGCGAGCAGCGTATGCGCCGGCAGCAGCGACGCGGGCAGCCAGATGTGACCGTAAACTTTCCGTGGAGTGGAAGAGGTGAAAAGCCAGCTTCCGAGCCTTATCCGACACCTCCTCCAGTATTACCAGGAGCCGCTCGACCTTCTTCTCCGGCTGGTATGAGGACGCCATCGAGCTATCTTCAATCTCCCTTACCCTCACCCGTTCATCCGGAGGATGAGGTTCTTCCCGTCCGTTCCTCGACCCTCCCACCTGGTGGTTTGCAGAGTGAGTCAAAGAGGAAAGAAGCTGCAGGAGAACTACAGCCCGCCGCCTCATCTGCCCAGGATACAGGCATGCTTCAGAAAGTGCGAATTGGCCGGGCAACGCTCATCCTTACAGCAGCTTTCATTGCTAGCCGTGTTCTGGGTCTTTTGCGCACCTCAATGTTTGCATTTGTCTTTGGAACGAGCAATACATCAGACGCCTATCTACAGGCGTTTCTTGTTCCCGACCTCATCTTCAATATTGTTGCTGGTGGTGCACTAAGCTCAGCATTCATTCCTGTGTTTACCAATATTATGGTCGGTGAGAAAAATGAGAAGGAAGCCTGGCATGTGGCCAGTGCCGCACTTAATCTCGCTCTAGCCATTATGACAGTCTTGGCACTGATCGCAATCATTTTTGCTCGTGCCCTGGTGCCACTCTACAATCCTGGCCTCCATGATGCGCATCAATTAGACTTGATAGCCAGCTTAACGAGGATCATGCTCTTACAGTCGGTCGTGCTTGGTGGCGGTGTGATTGTCACAGCCGTACTCAATGCAGAGCAGGACTTCAGGCGGCCGGCTATTGGTACCGTACTTTACAATGTAGGCTTGATTGCCGGGCTTGTTCCTGGCTTGTTTCTTGCATTACGTGGGCAACGCAGTGATTTGTTTGCCGTGTATGCTGCCACCTGGGGTGTTGTGCTGGGTGCTCTCTTGCAGGTCGCTTTCCAGATTCCCGGACTTTTTAAAGTAAAGATGAAGTACATGCCTACGTTTGACTGGCGTGATCAGGGGGTGCTTCAGATTGGGCGTCAAATGGTTCCGCGCATCATTAACTCAGGCATGATCTATCTCTCAACGTTTGTAGATCGTGCTCTCATTCTGGTTTTGGGGAGTGTCGCGGGAGCTGCTGGCGTAAATGGTCTGATTACTCAATATTATCAATCATTCCAGCTTGTGCTGTTGCCATATGGTATCTTCGGCCTGGCCACCTCGACCGCGGCTTTCCCCACTCTCGCGGAAAATGTGGCGCGGGGACGCTTCGATCGGGTTCGCAGCACTATTCTGGAAACATTGCGCAGTATCCTGTTTATGTCGATCCCATCTAGTGTAGGCTTGATCGTATTGGGCTTGCCGATCATTCAGGTGCTTCTGCAGCATGGTCGCTATACATTAAAAGATGCGCAGTACACTGCCGTGCCGCTGGCCTTCTTCGCCATTGGGCTGGGTGGATTGGCGGCGGTGGAAATATTGACGCGCTCGTTCTATGCGATGCGCGATACCAGAACGCCTGTGATTGTGAGTGTAACTCAGTTCGCCTTTAAAATTGCCTTAAGTATCATCCTGGTCAATGTGGGCGTGCTAGGTGCGCAGTGGGGCCTGGGAGCTCTAGCTTTTGCAACCTCGCTGGCGAATATTCTGGAGGCACTAGCGCTGTTCTGGTTGCTTAATCAACGCATCGGTGACATGCAGATGAAAACGCTGGGCATCTTTCTGGTTCGCGTCCTGGGTGCGTCGATTGCAATGGGCATCTGTCTCCTTGCTGTGCGCTTCGTGCTCGATCTTGTGCTGGTCACGACGCGCGATCAGTCTATGGGGCTGCTAGGAACGATACTGGCGCTGATCAAGCTATTGATCGAGTTGTTTGTCGGTATTTTTGTGTACGTACGTAGCTCGCGGCTACTAGGAATCGAGGAGTTGGGTCCGGTCAAGCGTATTCTGGATCGCCTTAAATTATCGTGGATATAGTGCAGTAAGTAGGGTAGGTAGGTTAGTTAGCGCATGAAACAGATACGTCTCTCTATCATTGGTTTTGGGGTTGTTGGTCAAGGGCTTGCTGAGCTGCTTGGTGCCAAAAGGGATATGTTGCGGCACGATTTTGATGTAGAGGTTTCACTTGTGAGTGTAGCGACTGGTCATGATGGTTTTCTCTATCGAGAAGAAGGTCTAAATATTCCTACACTGCTGGAACTGGCGGCGACACGTCAGCCCCTTACATCCCATCCTGATGTCCGTCGTTGGAAGAGCGCATTAGAGGGTTTGCGTGCTACCGGTGGCGATGTCCTTGCTGAGGCTACAGGCACAAATCTGCGCGATGCGGAGCCCGGTATCAGCCACATTCGTACTGCTCTGTCGATGGGTATGCATGTGATTACTGCAAATAAAGGGCCAGCAGCACTGTTTGCTGATGAGCTGTTTGCACTGGCGCGAAGACAAAATGTGCAACTGCGTATGGAGTCAACCGTCATGGCTGGGACGCCTGTGATCAGTACGGTGCGTGAAGGTATGGCGGGAGCGCGTGTACGGGCTGTGCGTGGTATTCTCAATGGCACGACGAATTATATTCTTACTGCGATGGCACAGGGACGAAATTATGCCGAGGTGCTGGCCGAAGCTCAGTCACAGGGTTACGCAGAGGCCGATCCCACTGCAGATGTAGAGGGTTACGATGTGGTGGCTAAGACGTTAATCCTTGCATCGCTAGTCTTTGGACGTTCACTCAAGCCTGAACAGGTGAAGCGTCAGGGCATTATCACAATCACAAAAGAGCAGGTTCAACATGCCCTCGACACAGGGAAACGAATCAAGTTGATTGGCTCGCTGCACTTAGTGTCTGATGCAACTGATGCTACCCTCGATGCGCGCGTTGAGCCTGTCGCTCTTCCTCTTTCTGATCCTCTTGCTCAGGTGAATGGTGTGATGAATGCTATCACACTCCAGACTGACACACTCTCAGAGGTGACTGTCAGTGGACCGGGAGCAGGTCGCTTACAGACAGGTCAGGGACTTCTTGCGGACCTGCTAGCGATCGCAAAAACGCTGTAGTTTGTAACGAAGCTTTACTAATCAGAGGAGGGTTCAAAAATCCTCTTCCTCTTTTTTAACCAATGCAACAGATCCCATTCCAGGAATTTGAAAGCGCAGACGAACGCGCCCGAAATGGACAGTATCCTCATGTTGGAGCAGTTCAGGCTTCATAGGAGTAAGCACTAGCGCTCCAAGCCGGGTTTTATTTCGGCTCTTGAGATCCTCGATATAGAAGAAAGAGCCTTCGAAGCTGATACGGGCGTGAAGCCGAGAAACCGTCATGTCAGGATCAAAGAGGCTCAAATCGATATCAGGACTCACTCCTCGCTTTGGATCTGTGCGGCCAACAATGACGCTTTTTTGCATGAGCGGGATGCGCTGGAACTCAGACTTCTTTTCTCTTCCCTTTTTCTCGTAGGTGAGATACGCGTAGATACCAAACTCCGTTGGTATCTTGAGAAGAGAGAGAGATTGTGCCTCTTTCTTTTTCCCTTGAGCTTCGCGTAGGGCTGCATCTATGTCAAGAGAAGACATTTCTCTGGTTTGGACTACTCCTGCCAGTTCTATGGACCCACTCGCTGCTGATTGGATCAGTCGTTGCAGCTTTTCCAATGCCGTAATGAGTTCAATGGCGTTAGAGAAGCGTTTGGCCGGATCTTTGTCCATACACTGCTCAACAATCTTCTGTAGTCCTTCTGGTAACCCATGTACATACTGGCTCATAAGCGGAACGGGATTTGTTGCTTGTAATATACCGGTCTCAGCTACTGTTCGTCCGGTAAAGGGGAGACGGCCGGTGATGAGCATAAAAAGAAGAATGCCGACTTGATAGATATCGCTCCACGGTCCAATAGCACCTGATTGAATGTATTCGGGTGGGGCGTAGCGAGGATCAAGAAATCCGATATCGTCTTGACGTTGATCGCTCGTATAATTGAGAGATTTTAGAAGTGAGCGCAGCCCAATGTCGTCGATTTGTACTCGGTCGGTTACACCGATGGTATCAACAGTAATAAGCAGAGGGCGAAGATCCAGTCCAGCTATGCTAGCAGTATGAAATACCGTGAGTGCAGTAGCTAATTGCTTGCAGAGATCAAGAGCACGAGAGATAGATATATTTTCCGTATTGAGGACATGTTGAAGCGTCACACCGCGAGGAGGGTCAGTGGCGATGTAGATGCGCCTTCCCTCGATGCCCCAGTTGTACAGCTTGATGATATGTGTTGACTGAATTGATTGACGCTTTGTGAGGAATTGCGAGATGGAGGGCAATGCAGCCAATTGTTCGTTTGTATGCGCTTCGATCACATAGAGTCCCACCACATCGTTTGTATTACTATCATAGGCTGTATAGGCTGTAAGCATACTATTGGTAGCAACAACCTGCCCTGTTCGATAAAGGCCGCCTATGCTCCGACCATCACGCTGTGGCATACTTGCCTCTTTCCTCTCTAAGTGGATCTTTCTTACTTTTTCGCCACGAGGTGCTTGTCGTGACGAAATGCGACTATTTCGGCCATGATAGCGAGCGCAATCTCCTCAGGTGTGGCTGCGCCAATGCTCAGTCCAATCGGGCCATGAATACGATTGATCTGCTCCTGAGTAAGTCCTTGTTGCAGCAGTCGTCCCGCGCGTTCTACGCCCGTTTTTCGACTACCGATTGCTCCCACGTATCCTGCTTTGCTCGCGAGAGCGACTTTGAGCGATGGCTCATCAAATTTGGGATCGTGAGTAAGCACGGCTATAGATGTCGAGGGATAGAGTTGCATCTTTTGCAACACTTCATCAGGCCAGGCCACAACAAGCTCATCTGCATTTGGAAAGCGTTCGGGTGTTGCAAAGGCGGCTCGCGCATCGATGACGACGACGCGGTATTGTAGCGTCTTCGCAATAGTGGTCAAGGGGATAGCGATGTGTCCTGCGCCAATGATGAGGAGCTCTGGTGGTGGTGGGAAGCCTTCGATGAAAATATCGACGGTCTGCTCTGTTGGAAGCGTGTATGTGTGTATGCTGGCATTAGCGTTCCAGATAGCATGTTCAGCGTCCTCAATGACCTGGGCATCAAGCTGTTCATTTCCTAGCGTTCCACGCGTCGTCTTATCTGGAAAAACGATGAGCTTGGAGCCAATGTGTTCGGCTCCACGCACAACTGTCGCCAGGGCCACGCCTTTTTCATCTTCTAATACCTGAGTAAGCTCTTCGAAAAGTTCGCTCATAAGTTTATCCTGGATATATCCCACTTTTTCTCGCTTGAATGCAGTTAGAGATGCAAGGCTTGTTAGCATCTCTGACTGCATCTCAACACAATATGTAAGATTCAGATACTACCAGTCGAGCCGTTCAACGAAGACCTGAATCGTGCCGCCGCATGCCAGACCGATCTGCGCAAGATTGTCCTCTTCGCTGATGCCGAACTCCAGCATCTGTGGTTGCCCGTTTTCGATAACTTCCATTGCTGTCTCCACAACGGCTGGCTCAACGCACCCGCCGCTCACTGATCCGGCCAGCTCGCCCTTTTCGCTGACAGCCAGCTTTGCGCCTGGTCGGCGTGGTGCCGAGCCTGCCATGCTCACGACGGTTGCTATCGCAACTCTTTCGCCGCGGGCGCGCCATTTTGTGATATCCGCCAATACATCGCGCATAAGAAACCTCCGAAGGAAAAGAAGTTTTGTGCTTAGATCTTGTATATAGCTACTCTATGCCTACAATTTCGGCTTACTCCAGGCTTGTACAGCCTTGCGTCGAGCCTCGTTACTACGAAGCGGTCTACTATCATCAACGGACGAGAGCAAATTGCCCAGGTGTATGAGACTGTCCAGGTTATGCGAGGGCAGGAAGTCGTCGATAAATGGCAGGGCGGTCTTCATTCCTATAGTCAGGGGACGATAGTCAGGCGAACCCAGGAGCGGGTTGAGCCAGATAAGGCGGTGGCAACTGCGCTGTAGGCGATCCATCTCGTTCTTGAGCACGCTCACATCTCCACGATCCCAACCATCGCTGATGAGCAACACGACAGCTCCTCGTCCCAAAACGCGCCTTGCCCAGGTGTAGTTGAAGAAGTGGAGTGCATCGCCAATACGCGTGCCGCCTGACCAATCCTGTACAATTTTCGAGACATCGCGTACCGCATCATCAACGTCTCGTTTCTGAAGCTGGCGGGTAATGCGCGTGAGCCGTGTGCCAAAGACAAACGTCTCAACGTTCATGAGGCCATTCGAAATTGTGTGAATGAAGTGGAGAAGCAAACGAGAATAGAGGGTCATTGAGCCGCTGATGTCGCAAATGATGACCAGCGGGCGCGGCTTCTGTTTGGTCTTGCGCCATGTCACTTCAAGCAGCTCGGCACCATATTTAAGGTTGCGACGGATGATACGCCGCATATCGGGATATGAGCCTTTGCGGGCGGGCGATTTGCGGTGTGTTCTGCGCAACCCCAGATTCCAGTGCATGGCTGCCATAAGACGCTTGGCTTCCTGCACCTCCTCCCAGCTAAAGTTCTCAAAGTCTTTCTTGCGCAATTGTTCGATCGCACTATATGTCGTCTCGCGCGCATCACCGAGATCGTTGAGGTCGTCTTTACGCTCTTCCTCAACTGCCTTCTGCCGTTCGGTTTGACGCATCTCGCCGCGTGTATCTTTCCGTGGGTCGCTCGTGTTCAGATGTTCTGCCATGCGCTTGCGCTCGGAGGGAGGGAGGCGCATCTGCTTCTCCTCTTTTTTGAGCCCCTTGCTCGCATTCTTCTCTTTTTCGCTCTCCATCTTGCCGCGAATGAGCCAGAAGTAACCAAACATCTGATCGAAGATTGGCTCTTGCTCATGCTTTGTGAGCAAGCTACATTTGAGTGTATAATAGAAGTCTTCTTTGTTGGTAATATCAATGGCATTGAGCGTTTCGGCGAGATCAAGCACCTGATGTGGGCCGACGTTCAGCCCCGATTCCCAGAGCAAACGACTGAACTCTGTCAGGCGATACAGCAGCCGTTCGCCACGTTCTATCTCCCATGATTGTAGCTCAAGTGGATCACTGTGTTCACCGTTGCTTTGGAATGAGGTCGTCATAGAACTACGCTCCTCGCAGCTTTTGCAGCAATTTGCTAATGTCCAGCCCGCCCACTTTCAAGATGTCATCCTGATACTTGAGAACCGCACCTAGCGTCTCGCGCAGAGGCCCTTCCGTCAGTTCTGTCTGATCGAGTGCCAGGAGCGAGCTGAGCCAATCCAACGTTTCTGCGATTCCTGGCGCTTTGTAGAGATCCATTGTCCGCAACTCGCGCACAAAGAGACAGACTTGTCGAGCCAGGCGCTCAGGAGCCTCTGGCATGCGTGCCAGGACAATATCGTACTCTTTCTCTAAAGTCGGGAAATCGATCCAGTAGTAGAGGCAGCGCCGACGTAGCGCGTCATGAATTTCGCGTGTGCGGTTTGAGGTGATGATGACGACTGGTGGCTCTTTGGCTCGAATCGTCCCAATTTCAGGAATGGTGATCTGGAAGTCAGAGAGCAATTCGAGGAGATACGCCTCAAACTCCTCGTCGCTGCGGTCTAACTCATCTATGAGCAGGACGGGAGGCTGGAGATTGGCGGGATCGATGGCCTGTAGAAGTGGCCTTCGCATGAGAAAGTCGGGGCCGAAGATCTCTTTCAGCTCCTCCTGATGATCGGCTGCCTTGCCCGCCTCTAGCAAGCGGATTTGAAGCATTTGACGCGTGTAGTTCCATTCGTAAACGGCTGCACTGATGTCGATGCCTTCGTAGCACTGCAGGCGGATCAATTTTGTATTGAGAAGTGTCGCCAGGACCTTCGCGACCTCTGTCTTGCCAACTCCTGGTTCACCTTCTAACAAAAGCGGCTTACGTCTTTTGAGTGCAAGATAAACAGCAGTAGCCAGGCTGCGATCTGTAATATAGCGCTGTGCAAACAATGCCCGCTGTACATCTTCAATCGTTGAAAAATTGATGGACGTTTCCTGCTCCAACGTAGCCTCCCAGGTGAAAAGTAGTAGTAGTTTGTATCTAAAAGAGTAGTACTTTGCTAATATTCCTTTATTCTAAGCTATCAAACGGGAAGTGGCAAGCTCGTTCTTTTCAAATCTTCTCTGCTACACCAGGATTTTGCCATTTTTTAAGAAGAGGATGTCGTCTATCCAGACCTCGCCCGATGTGCGCAAGTCGCAGATCATATCCCAATGGAGAGCAGACTGATTCACTCCTCCAGTCTCAGGATAGCTTGACCCTAATGCTAAATGGACAGTTCCACCTATCTTCTCATCAAACAGAATCTGCCGAGTTCCTTTTGTAATGCGCATATTATTGCCAAAGGCGAACTCTCCCAGGTAGCGCGCTCCATGATCAAGCTCTAACATATGTTGGAGATACTCTTCGCCCTGCTGTGCAGTTGCCTCGCTTACTCTTCCCTCGTGAAAGACAAGGCGTATGCCTTCGGCCGCACGTCCATCATAGGTAGCTGGAATAGTGAACTGAATCATGCCATTCGCACTGTTCTCAACCGGACCTGTAAAAAACTCTCCACTAGGGAAATTCCGCTTGCCATCACTATTGATAAAAGTGCGTCCCTCAATCGAGAGGGTGAGATCTGTGCCTTCACCAAGAATATGTACTTGTTTTCGTCCAACCAGCCAGTCTACCAGGCGTTGCTGCTGCTGCGAGAGCTCTTGCCAGCGCGCGACAGGATCGGGATCATTGAGAAAGCACACATCAAAGACGAACTCTTCGAACTCACTCAAGGACATGTTTGCTTCCTGCGCATATCCTGTCGTTGGGTAGAGCGTTCCACACCAGCGAAAGGTTCCCTCTTGCTCGCGTTGGCGGAAGAGGCGAGAGAGCGAATAGGCCGCCTGACGCCTTTTGGCTCCCTGTGCTGGATCTATAGTGCTCAATGCCTTTGGATTGCTGCGTGAGGAGATAACCAGCCTGGCGTTTGCCTGTTCCGCCATCAGCCGTGCCACAGGCGATGGTTGCATTAATTGCTCATCGCTCCCCTCACGTAAAAGAATCTCGTCGAGAGTCTCTAACTCAATCAATGGAACTGGTCGCGCGCCCGCATGCAGGGCCTCGCGAAAGACGGCTTCTACAAGCGGAGTGGCCAGCGGAGTCGCGTGAATTGCAAGAATGTCCCCAGGTTTCAGATGAAGGCAGTAGTGGACCAGGGTGTTGGCCCAACGTTCGATACGAATATCGTGCATGCATATAGCTCTTTCTAGTTGACCAATAGTAGTAGAAACTCTGGAGAGGTTGTCGCATCCGCCTCTTCTCTTTTTTTAGAGAAAGCAAAGCCAGTTGAAATAAGCAGAAAGTCAAGGCAAAGAGAAAGCTGCTTACCCTGACTTCTGCAAGAGATGGAATGGAAGATCCGCTACGCGCGCTCAACTGCGACGGTAACCGCCCGGCGAGCCATCACACTGGTCATCTGACGACGATATTCTGTAGAACCATGAATATCTGAAATTAGCTCTATGCCATCCGCTGCATGGCTGGCCGCTTCAGTGATGGTCGCTTCATCGAGTTTCTTGCCGACTAACGCCATCTCCACACCGCTTGCACGCATCGTGCGAACGGCCGCACCCGTAATAACGACACTCGCAGCAGCGCAGGTCCCATCATCGCTAAGAGTGATCACAGCCGCGCAACCTGCGACGGCATAGTGAGATGCCTTGTTCTCCAACTTCTCATAGTTTGTGCCAGTGTGTGCAGGCAACTTCGTGAAGCGGATCTCAATAACGAGTTCGTCGGGCGTCAATGCTGTCGTAAAGGTATCCACGAAGAAATCGTCTGCTGAGATCGTGCGTTGCCCATTCGGCCCCTGCACGACAACCTCTCCCTTCAACGACAGAACGATACCGGGCATATCGGCGGCGGGATCAGAGTGCGCGATGCTGCCACCGATGGTGCCGCGATTGCGTACCTGCTGATCTCCAATCACACTCGTGCCATCGGGCAGCAAGGCGAAGTTCTGGCGGAGAAGATCGGAGCGCTCAATCTGAGCGTAGGTTGTATTTGCGCCAACAACGATTTTGTCATTATCTTCACGGATGTAGGAGAGTTCAGCAATTTTACTGATATCGATGAGATGTTCGGGCTGAGACAGGCGTAACTTCATCGACGGGATCAGGCTGTGGCCACCTGCCAGTATCTTTGCCTCATCACCGTACTGCTGCAAGAGGGCAATCGCCTCGTCTACCGTTTTGGCTGGATGATAATCGAATACTGCCGGTACAGACATACTCTATGTACTCCTCTTTATCGTGATTGAGGGCGAACAGAGATTCCTGAAAGTTCGTCCTCATGTATCTACTATTGCTGATGGATGAGACGCCACAATTTTTCGGGCTTCAGAGGCATATCGATGTGTTTAAGACCGAGAGCATCAGCGAAAGCAGCCGCAACTGCTGGTGTCGCGCCGATCGTGCCAGCCTCACCAACACCCTTTACGCCAAGAGGATTCACATCTGTAGGTGTGACGGTATGGCCAAGCTCAAAGAGTGGAAGTTCTGGTGCGATTGGCATGGCGTAGTCCATAAATGTTGAGGTGAGCAGTTGTCCCTCTTCATCATAGACGACTTCTTCATACATCGCTTGCCCAATGCCTTGCACGATACCACCGTGAACCTGTCCAGCCACGATGAGAGGATTGATCTGTGGTCCACAATCGTCGACTGCGATGTAGCGTACGATCTCTCCCTCGCCCGTCTCTTTATCCACCTCTACGACACAGATATGCGTGCCGAAAGGGAATGTACAGGCTGCCGGCTCAAAGAAGACCGTTGTTTCTAATCCAGGCTCGATACCAGGGGCGAGCGTGTTAGACGTATTAGCTGTTGCCGCAACTTGAGCAAAAGCGACTGATTTCTGCTCTGAGCCGACAACCGAGAATTTGCCATCTTCTACCGTAATGTCTTCAGGGCTTGCCTCTAGCATAGCGGCGGCGATGGTCTTCATTTTCTCTTTGAGGCGTAACGATGCCTGATAGATAGCGGTGCCTCCGACTGCAGTGGTGCGGCTTCCGTATGTGCCGCGTCCCTCTGGTGTGGAGTCTGTATCGCCATGCATAACCAGGATATCGTCAACAGGAATGCCAAACTCCTGAGCCACCAACTGAGCAAACGTTGTCTCTTCGCCCTGTCCATGTGGTGAGGTGCCAGTATACACCATGACCGTACCCGTTTGCTCAATACGCACGCGAGCACTTTCAAAGACACCAAACGGAGTCGTACCCTTAGGACCGATGCCACAGATCTCAACGTAGGATGACACCCCGATGCCCAGCAGCTTGCCCTCTGAACGTTTCTGCTTCTGCTCCTCGCGTAGGCTCCGGTAGCTAATCATATCCATAGCCTTTTCCAGCGCTCCCGCGTAGTTTCCACTATCGTAGAGAGCACCAGTAGCCATTGTGTGTGGGAACTGATCGGGCTTTACAAAGTTCTGCATACGCACATCGGCCGGATCACGCTTGAGTTCGAATGCGACCAGATCCATTGCGCGCTCGATCATGTATGTCGCTTCAGGCCGTCCAGCGCCGCGATAGGCATCAGTTGGAGCTTTGTTGGTGAAAACAATGTCACACTTGCTGTAGACATTTGGAATATCATAGCAGCCACTGAGCATTGGCAGCGTAAATGCGATCGCAATCACATCGGTGAAGAACTGCAGGTAGGAACCGAGATCGGAAATGACATGGAACTTCACTCCGACGACCTTACCGTCTTTCGTCGCCGCCGCTTCCATATAATTCACCTGGTCGCGTCCATGAGTCGTTGCCGCCAGACTCTCGCCGCGGTCCTCAATCCATTTCACTGGACGCCCCGTCTGCATAGAAGCGAACGCCGTCAGCGCCTCTTCAGGATAGATATTGAGCTTGCAGCCGAAGCCACCTCCAACCTCAGGTACGATGACGCGTACCTTGTGCTGCTGAAGACCGAGCTGCTCAGCTAAATAGTTACGTAAGAGGTGTGGAATTTGCGAGGAGCTCCACAGACTTAGAGCTTTATCGGATTTGCGATATTCAGCGACCACGCCGCGCGTCTCCATAGAAGAGGGGGCCACACGCTGATTCACAAAGCGGTCTTTAACGACCACGCCGCCGTTCGCCAACACATCGGCAAACACCTTATCGATATCTTCTGCCGGAGGATGAATAGCGACGGGGACGTTAGTGCCAAATTCTTCATAAAGAAGAGGAGAACCTGGCTGCATCGCCTTTTCCACATCGATGGCGGCTGGAAGTGGCTCATAGTCCACATCAATCAGGTCGACTGCATCGCGTGCGATGTAGCGATTCTCGGCTATTACAATGGCGACGGGGTCTCCATAAAAACGGACTTTGCCATCGGCAAGTGGGATGCGGCGGCCCATGCCTTCAGTGATATAAGGAGGAAGTGGTGCGGCGACTGGAATATTGCCAACTTTCCCTTTCAGATCCTGTGCCGTATATACGGCGACCACACCGGGATGTTTGCGTGCCTCATCTGTATTGATGCTTGTAATGCGAGCGTGGCCGTAGGGGCTGCGAAGTACTTCCATGTGAAGCATGCCTAGAAGTTTAATATCGTCAACGTACGTGGCTTGACCAGTAATCAAACGAGGATCTTCTCGCCGCTTAATCGGCGTTCCAACGATAGCTGCAATGCCCATAGATGTGTAAGTCCTTTCTCAGACATCGAGAAATGAAACGATTACAAGACACAACGGTGGTTTGAGCTTCCCTGCATGATTGTGGGTTAGTCGCCGGCATTGACCGGAGCCGAGGAACTGGTGCGCGTTCGATCTACCGCGTCCTGGACTGCTCGTACGATATTCTGATACCCGGTGCAACGACAGATATTGCCTTCCAGCCCTTTGCGGATTTGGGCTTCTGTAGGATCGGGGGTGTTTTTGAGCAGTTGATAAGAAGCCATAATCATGCCTGGCGTGCAGAAGCCGCACTGGAGACCATGCTTCTCCCAAAAACCTTCTTGCAGAGGATGAAGACTCCCCTCTGGAGCCAGCCCTTCGATCGTTGTGACCTCGCTACTATCTGCCTGAACTGCCAGAACAGTGCACGATTTCACTGCCTCTCCATTGAGCAGGACCACACATGCTCCACATTGTGAAGTATTACAGCCAATATGTGTACCCGTAAGATCGAGTACCTCTCGTAAATAATGGACAAGCAACATACGTGGCTCAACTTCAGAGCGATGTTCTTGACCATTCACGGTAACTGTGATTGCGCGCTTCGTCGTCATTGATGGCACCTTCACTTCTACTAGTCGCGTGGAGCTTTATTTATTATTAGGAACCAGGCCACGCGAAGTATCTTTTTCGAATCAACGTCTACACAAATGAGGTCGTGTAACTGGATGCCGATGAAAAGCTTCCATGTCTTTAGTACAGAACTCTTACCAGCAGGCATAACTCCTTTCTGAACGAAAAAAGGAAGCAAGAGGATTGAAGAGAGTGCAGATGTGGATGTAGAACATTACCAATCAAAAAAGAGATTGAGTAACACGCTTCCAAATTTTTGCATAAACTCTTCCGGAATAACAAGTCGCCTATGCTGTAAGAGCGTAGCACACATAAGGTTATGTTGTCAATCACAAGAAAATGAAGAAAGCAAGAATAGCTCTCATCGGAGAACAGTTCTTGCTTCTATAATCATCAAGGAAATTTTTAGTGATGCTTCCGGTGGCGACCATTGCCATTGTCACCGTTGTTATTATTATCACCGTTATTGTTATCAGCAGGCGTTGGAGTGGCGACTGGAGCCACGATGACAAATGAAGCGGGCCGCTTGCCGTCTACAGCACAGGTGCTGGCACCAGGAGCGTTGAATGTAAAGGTAGCAAGTGAAAGCTTATTCACAGCTCCAGCCTTATCGCCGATCGGCGCGAAGAACACGGCAAGGCCATCTGACGAGGTCGTCTGAGTCATTGGAAGAGTCGAGCCATCGCCCCACTGAATGAGTGCCTGAACCTGAGCGCCTGCAATCCCAATAGGGTTTCCGTCCACGTTCCGCGTATACTTTGCATAAAGTGCAACAACGCCTTGCGGATCATAGGGAATAGTCGATTTTGTAATCCACGCGCCACACCAGTAGGGTGCCAAAGATGGAGTTGGAGAGAGATTATTGCCGAGGTGAATAGTAGCAGTCGAGCCCGCACCTAACGTCGTATCTCCATTTATCGCCGTATTAGATCCAGTAGAACAAGCGGCGATAAGCACACTTAATGTGAAGAGCAGAAGAATAGCTCCATATTTAAAATGAAGAGGAAAAATGCTTCTCTTTTTGATTGACTGTCCTGATTTTTCTTGCATTGCGCTTCCGTTATTCCTATCAACTCTATGATACTGTTAAAAAGTATAGCATACCGGGTGTTAATACTTACACAATGTATGTAATATATACTATGAAAGTACTACGCTACACTATCTATAGTGATTCGATCCAGGAGTTGAGAAGAGGATGCTCGCGGCAATCTATACAAAAAGAGCATAGGAGATTGGGCTATGCTCTTTTTGTATAGATTGTGTATGAAGATCTCATTTGACTGCTATAGTCAAATTCATCCCCTGGTGAACATTGCAATAGATATTATAGCTACCAGCGGTAGCGAATGGGCCTACCGTCTTGCTTTGACCTGCTGCGCTGACAGTCACGTTCACATCTGGTGCGTTTGCTTCTTTCTTCGGCTCCTGCTTTGAGCCATTCCAACGACCATTGAGAATAACGTGATTCGACGAAACCGTATCGATCAGATCAATAGACTGGCCCTTGTTAATACTAACGGTTTGAACCAGGAAATTTGACTGGCCCATCTGTACTTTAGGATTTTTTGGAAGTGTACTGGCGTCTACAACCCGGCAGGAAGTGAATACGATGGTCAAAAGTGCAAAACCTAAAAGACCAAATAGAAGTTTCTTCTGCATACGTATCTTATGAAGTCCTCCTTAAAAAAATAGGCGTTCTATTTGTCTCCCGTGAGGTATTCCAGATGAATGAGAACATCTCGTGAGGAGATACTCTTACTATAGCAAATTGTTTCCAACATAGCAAAGAGACAAGGGAAACGAATTTCTCCCTTGTCTCTTGAACTGAGTAGCGCATACGGGATTCGAACCCGTGATCTCCGCCTTGAGAGGGCGATGTCCTAGGCCGCTAGACGAATGCGCCGCATCTATAAACGTTGAGGTTCAGCGCTTTTTTGCAACGACTCAACACGTGCTCTATAATATCGCGACTGGTCTCACTTGTCAATAGTTTTTTGAAGGAAAAACGTCCCTTTAGAATAGATAGGGGGAAAGGTGCTCAAGTACTAGCTGAACACCTTTCCCGATCTACCTCTTAGCGATGCAGATCGACGTGAATGGTTTTGCCCCTCCGTTTGAAATTGAAGGCCAAGCGAGTCCAGTCGGCGGGCCAGCTTGGTTTCGTTGTATAGCCATCGTCGGTGACGCGTAACCCTGCACATCCTAGCACGGCTGCTTGCCAGACGGCACCAGCACAGGCAGCGTGCACTCCTTCTGGCGTGTTGCCACGTAAGTTGTCTAGATCGACGCGCGCGCCTTTCATAAAGAGCGTATAGACATCGTCCAGACGATCCAGTTCGCAGGCTAGAATGACGTGAAGCGCGGGTGTAAGCGAGGACCCGTAGTCATGATCGGTGATGGGATAGTAATAGTCCCAGTTGACTTCCTTGGTCTTGCGATCAAATTCTTGGTCGAGCATGGTGAGCATCATCAAGACATCGGCCTGCTTGACAATCTGATACTTTTGGACGGCTTCAATGCCCAAAATTCCTTGATAGGAATCCTTGCGTCCTTTGTATTTCTCTATATCCAGCTTTTGGAGTTTAGAGAAGCCATCAAATTGCTCAATGAGCCCGGTATCTGGATCTTGAGGGAAGCGGAGATGGTCTGCCACATCGTGCATATGCTCAATGCGTTGCTCAGTTAGATCGAGTTGCTGTGCCAGTTCTTGTGCTTTCTCTGGTGCAGTTCTCTGGAGCCATTCGTATGTATAAAGCGCGGTCTGTATATTGCGTTTAGCCATTTGATTGGTGTGAGCATTATTATTTACATGCTCATGCCACTCGTCTGGCCCGATCACATTGGTCATACCGTAGCCGTTGTGCTCTGCATTCTTCTCAGCCCGACTGGCCCAGAACATCGCTGTGCTCAGCATAAGTTCCGCGCCGTAGTCCCGCATGAAATCGTCGTCGCCAGTCACATGCCAATACTCCCAAAACGCATGAGCAATACTGGACGTGATGTGCAGTTCGATGAAGCCATTGAGGACCGGGATAACCTCACCCGTCTCTGGATGAATGATGGATGCAGGGGTTGTCTCCTCTCCATCCAGCGTACTCTCCCAGGGATATTGTGCGCCTTCGTAGCCATTGCTCGCCGCCTTCTTTCGGGCCGCTGGCAAGAGATGATAGCGGTATAAGAGCAGGTTGCGTGCAATATCTGGCAACACATGGGTGAAGAAGGGCAACATGAAGATTTCAGTATCGTGGAAGACATGGCCGCGATACCCAAAACCCGTCATACCTTTGGCAGCAATACTGTAGCGGCTATCGTGCGTGGATGCGTTGATACGTAACTGGTAGAGATTGTAGCGTAGACCAATCTGCGCCTGATCATCTCCCTCTAAGATCACATCCGCCTCTTGCCAGAAGTGGTGCCACTCCTCTTGATGGGGAGCTAACAGCTTGTCATATACAAAGGGATGTGTCTCTCCATTCCCGACAATTTCCTGCAAGCTTTTCTGTGCTATGGCAAGCGTATCCACACCATCGCGTGAGGTATAGGTTACCACAACTTTTTCGGTTGTGAGCTTTCCTCCGGGTGCTAGTTGTCCAGAGAGACGAATGCCTGGTTCAACGTCCGAATCCACCACCGTTTTAGAGAAATCGGCACTATCAGTTACAAAGCTCATTGTTTGCACAATTTCAACTTTGCTTTTCTTTGTTTCGCTGTGCAGCCAGATCTGCTCATGCTCGTGTCCCTGGTCTACAGTCTCGCAATGCATGACATCATAGTTGCCCTGAGCCGTGTTAAAGCTGGCGCGCAGGTCAATGGTTAGCGGTTTTGTATTGGCTTCGTCCGAACTCACACTATAACGAATAATGCCGACATGCTCATCCGCCAGACTCGCAAAACGTTCGGCACTGATATGAATACGATGACCGGCAGAGCTTTCCCAGTGGACTGTGCGATGGAGTACACCGTGTTCCATATTCAGGCTACGAGCATAACTGAGAATTTTTCCTCGGTCGAGGCGGAAGCGCTCACCATCCACAAACAATTGGATCACTGTCCAATCAGGTGCATTCGCGAGCTCTTCTTTTGCAATCGGGATATTATCGAAAACACCGAAGAGCAGCGTTGCCGTCGTTGCGCGGGGATAGCCCTCTTCGAACGTGCCACGTGTACAGAAATAACCGTTTCCAATCGTGAAAACGGTTTCCTGGCTATGCATCTTCTTTGGAGTCGTGTCAAACGAATCTTCATTCACATGCCAAAGATTTACCAAAATGCATCCTCCATCGTATCAGAAAAACGAATCTTTATTAGTCAGGCTTATGGCTGCTTGCTATTCTCCCAGCAAGTCTTGCAATCGCTTGTTCTCCATTGTCGGCAGCACCTCGTCCGCCCGATGAAAGCGCTCTTTCGGTCCAATACCAAGAGCGTGCATACCCGCCGTCTTAATCGCCTCGATGCCAGCATCAGCATCTTCGACGCCCAGGCATTCTGCCACAGGAACATTCACAAGCCCTGCTGCAAAGACAAAAATGTCGGGTGCGGGTTTTCCATTCACAATGCTGTATCCATCGGCAATGCCGTCAAAATAAGAAGTGATCTGGAGCCGATCCAGCACAATTCGACAATTTTTACTTGAGGAGGCAATAGCCGATTTGATGCCAGCCGCGTGAATTTCTTTCAGCAGATCAACGCCACCCTTGACAACCTCATCTGGTTTCATCTGCTTAATCAGCTCGTTGTAATAGCGGTTTTTGCGATCCATCATCTCATTGATCTGATCTTCGCTATACTGGCGGCCTCTGATGATATACTGCAATGATTCGCGGCGACCGACACCACGAAGATGCTGATCGTTCTCTTCCTCAGTAAAGGGGATACCTTCGTCGTCTGCAAGATGCTTCCATGCCTGATAGTGATATGCCGAGGTATCAGTAAGAACACCGTCCAGATCGAAAATGATCGCCTTTAGTTTTTGCATGATAAATCTCTCCATTGATAAGTTTAACACTATTCTTAAACGGTATGAGAAGATCAAAAGCGTTTTTGACCCCTAGTTCGTAAACGAACGAAACCAGAAAGAAGATTACACCTTTGTTGATTTTGCACACAAGTTCAGCTCTGTCTGAAGATGAAGAAATAGAGATGGATCGGCTTGAACATTGTTCCTGGTGTAAGATCAACAGGAGTCGTACCCCTCTTGCAAAGCTCATGTTAATATCTTACCATATCGAACAATGACAAATAGAGAACAGCAAATATATAAAGGAGCATCTATGAATACACCTGTACAGGTCGGCCCACCACAGCTAGTATTATTTCTTATAGCCGTGTTAGGTATAGGTCTGCTCATCGCGTCATTAACAGGACTTTTTAGAGGCAAGAGAGAGGTAGAGATATTCGAGGATGAGGATGGGCATCGCTATCGACGCTGGAGGCAACGGAGAAGGCAGTTGCGCTGGAGGAGTGGCCTGAGCGGCATTATTATGCTGGTACTAGCTGTATTTCTGCTCTGGTTAACAGTCGCTGTGCAAGCATATCTGGGGCTTACAAGCGATATCAAGGTTGCTCGGATACATGCAACGAAGGTAGAGAATATTGACCATCTTATCAGTGTGGAATTGACAACCTACGATCAAAATGGTCAGCAGGTAGGTGATAAGACGTATATACTCAAAGGTGATCGCTGGATGTTGCAGGGCAACATTGTTAAGTTTCCTACCTGGATGAACATCTTTGGAATACACTCTGGCTACAAGCTCACACGGCTGGAAGGTCAATATGATGATCCAAATATGGAGAGCGATGCGAAACATACGGTCGTTGTTTTGAATGGAGGAGATGATAATTTCTTCAAGACGGTCTATAAACAATCCTGGTCGTCACCATTTGTCGAGGCTGCTTATGGCAATGCTGTAATCACTCCGGCTGATGGAATGTCATACAACGTCTATGTCTCTCAAACAGGACTCTATTCTAAACCTGATAAGTAGCATTATTTTACGTTTTATGAAGATGTTTATCTATCCAACACTTTTGCAGACTTTTGTGTGCCGCACAAAAGTCTGCAAAAGTGTTGGATAGATAAACATCTTCATAAAACAGTAGAGCAGCGAAGCTGCGTAAGCTCATGTATCAAGCAGAAGTTTTTGTAGTTCTCTCAAAGTGATTGTCCATGCATCTGAAGACGGATCGATGACTACAAAATGGTCGGCTTTGGGTAGTTCTATCAGCTTGACGTTGTCACCAGCCTCTAACGCTTTTTGTGTATATGCCTGGCTTACTGTAAGAGGTACATTGGCATCGTTGGTACCGTGAATTAAGACGGATGGTACTCCGAGTGGAAGGAGCGCAGCAGGTGAGGCAGCCGCGTAGCGTTCAGGAAATGTGGTAGGGCTGCCACCAAGAAATGCTCCTGCCGCACCGTTGCCCAGGTGAAGCTGCCAGACCAGTTCCAGATCGATAGCGCCAGCCAGGCTGATTGCGCCGATGGGAGTGAGAGGAGTGTCTGGCGTTGCTAATGGACTTTGCTGTGACAGTCGAGAGCGTCCAGCAAGCCAGAGGGCGAGCTGTCCTCCTGCTGAATGACCAATGGGTACAATGCGCTGTAGATCTATATTCAATGGAGTTGCGACTGTGCGAAGATAATCCATCGCGAGAGCAACGTCTTGCAGTGTGCCAGGCCAACCACCTCCCTTATTGCCAACACGGCGGTATTCGATATTCCAGACAGCTATGCTCCGCCGTGCAAGGGAGTCGGCTAGCTTATCCATCAACGTCAGATCATACGCTGCTCGCCAGAAGCCACCGTGCAGCAGGAGCACAACAGGATGTGGACCAGGACTATCAGGCAGGTAGAAGTCTCCAAAGTTGTACTTGTTAGGACCGTAGGTATGGCGCGTAACTGTGCAGGCAGGAAGAGAATCTGTAGACTTCCTACGCTGATTGGGTGATTCCATCGCTTGTGATCTCCCTCTCTTTGTTGCAGGTGCCCTGGCTAAAACTGTGCAGAAAACTCCAGGAAGAGAGGTATTCTCGCTACTAGAGTATCTATGGCGTTGTTCTACGTATAATCAGGTCGATCACGCCCAGGATTGCGGGAATCTGTGCGCAAGTGGTTAATAACAAGCGAAGCAGCGTCTCCATGCGTGGCTTCTCAATGACCTGATAGATCCATTTTCCCAGCCGGGCTCCTAGAACCATTGTAGCCGCTGCTGGCATGGCTAGCAAGACCATCCAGTTGGCCGAATGCCAGATGAAGAAGGTGCAGACCCCAAAGATCAGGCCGCTGAGAGCGAAAATGCGTCCTTCTCTAAAGCTGCTGTGCTCTAAAAGCCAGAATGCGACGACTGCGACAAAGAGCGGGATGGGCAGCCAGAGCGATGGCTCTTTCATCAAAACATGGAGAAGATCTGCAATCTTTTTGATTCCATCGTAGTGCAAAAAGAGCAGAGTGTACCAGTCGCGGACCATCAATGTGATAGACCATAGAAGAGGTGCAACAATGAAGAGACGGGCGTGTGCATCAATTTTTCGCAGCAATGCTATCGCAGTTCCTGCGAACAGCGCAACGAATGGGATGAAGAGCGGGCTTGTCTGGCGTGTCAGGCCATAGTGCAGGTAGATGCGATACATATGTTGAGCAGAGGGCTCGCCACGTACAATGGGAATATTTGCCAATGCATGAATAAGATTTGGTGAGTACATTAAGTAGTATGGTCCCAGAACTGCTGGGCATAAAAATTCCAGGAGAAGTAAGGCAATCACAATTTTGGTCATCCAGTTGATGGGTCGATAAGGACGGAACGCCAGACGTGCAGAGACGAAGCCAAGGATAATCGTAAGCCAGCACCATCCCAGCATACAGTGTGGCATCGACCACTGCGTCTCATCTAATCCATAAGCGGTATGCCAGAAACTGTCGAGCATAATTGTAATGCTCAACATAATAAGGCCCGAGCCCAGGATGATGAGCGAACCGGCAAATCGAAGGCGAAGAATAGGCAATCGAATAGCCGGACCGAACCAGGGCTGGAGGCTGGGCGTAAACGCGATGGTGGCTATCAGGAGTCCTGATATCACCGTCATAATAAAGATAAACAGATGTGGAGCCGACCAGAATGTGTCGAACCGTATAGTCGCATGCCAGACGCGGTCCCACAATTTACCAATACCTGTAGAGGCGAAGAAGATGATAAAGGTGAGCCAGAGCAGACGATAGGCCCAGATGAGGCTTGCAGGCTCCTGAGTGTTATTGTTGCTCGCCTGTATATCTTCCTCTGATAAGACAAATTCTTGCGCTGAAAGGTCTGATGGTGAAAAGTCCGCAGCAGATCTATCTATTGTCGAATCCATGTGCTGCATACCGTTACCTGCTTTCTCTGCTGCTTTTACATCTGAATATGCGCAAACTCCGTTTGCTGTAGCGAATCCAGCGCAGTTCCCATTGCTTCTGTCGTAAAGTAGTCCTCCACGCCAATACCCTTGCCTGGACTGCTGACATAAACCTGATAACCAGGCGTCATACGGTAGAAGTAGCCATGATACGTAGATTGGTAAAAGTGATTCGCAAGAGTATCGATCAACTGTTGTTCCTTCTCAAGCATCTGGAGTGAGTGTTGCGTTTGATGTAGAGCCTGGTTATAGTGGTAGAGCGCGATCAATGAAAGAGTTTGCGACCGCGTTTCTTTGTAGCTCTTTTCCACAACTCCTGTGTTCATATCAAGCGCGAAAAGAAGCCCTTGATGATCGGTGTCCCACAGAGCACTGCCAAACATACTTTGAAGTATCTGACCAGCGACATCAAGATAGTGCTGATTGTGAGTTGTGTTGTAAGCATTAATAAGTGCCTCAGCTCCGTTGCCCTGTGTGCTTGGTTTCGCCTGATAGTTTTGTACCCGAAGCTGTCTGTCTGCCGTCACCTCTATATTGTTATAAAACAGGTGATAGTGTGGATCAACGGCGAATGCAAGGGTATGGTCAAGCGTGGACTTTCCAGCCTGAAGCCAATCCAGTTCATTCCAGCGTGTGCCTGCATCAATAAGAGCGGCACCACAGTTAAGTGTGTGCTCTACATTAGCAGTACCAGGGATATGTGCTCGGTTGAATACGATGCCAACTATGGGATCATACCAGTGCTGATAAAAGTTTTTGGCCATCGTATGAGCATCCTCCACAAGAGTGTCGTTCTTCAAGAGCAGACCATCGCGCAGAATGGTGAAGTAGAGCCAGCCTTTGGGAATGCTATAGTTCTGGAAGTCGAGCTGAACCTGAGTTATGGCCTTCTGGACTTCTGTATCGTACGTATGATCCTGGCTATGCAGTGTCATATACTCCGCAAGTGCGTTGAGATAGAGGAGATCGACCTGGGGATCGTGATTTCCGGCCGTCGCTTCATTATCACCCGTTTTGAGTGCATTCGTCTGGCTTGGGTCGTCCATTTTCCAGTTGATGAACAATCCGCCTGTTACCTTCCCGTGCGTCTTCGCTTGCGTATTCCAGCCATGCTGGCTGATATTGTTCAGCACCTGCTGTGCAACCTTATCAATCATCGGTGAAAGTTGCCCCACGCTAGCCTGAATTGTTTGTTGATGAGCCACTTCACTCGCTTGTGGCGTCCTATCAGAAGTCTGCTTTGTCTGTTGATGAGTATTTGATTCTCCACAACCAGTGACGAGCAAGAGAGCAAGAACGAGTAAACTGTAGTGAATAGTGCGCTTGAAGGGTTTTTGCATTTCCTCACCTTCCACGTTGTCTTCTCAGAGAACGATAGTGGTTTCATTCTGTTCGCCTGATATATAGAATATCTATACCAATTCTTTTGTCAGGCGAACGGAACTCTTTATAACAATAATCTCATCTTCTCTATACCATTATAATCGACTGGATGAGCAGAAACGCTAGCCACTTGCACTCCGGAAGTAGATGGCTGATCCATAGCCTTCGTAGACGCGGCGAAAATCTGAAGGTGGGAAAGTAAAGCGACTGTTTTTGGTTACGCCCCCCTGGTAGCCACCATTATCGGTAATCAGCCAGATGCGATCATGTGCCGAGAGCACATTCTGGAACTCGCTCTGGTTTAGCATTGGGCTGGCACCAGATGTTGTTTCGATAAGCTTGCCATCGCGCTCAAACAGGAAGAGTGAGCGGTCGATCGAAAAGTAGTAGTCAACCTGCCCCACATAATACAGAACCGAGACTGCTGGCGCGACGGTAATCACAACATCGCCTTTACGCAGGTGCCCCTGCATATACTGAGAAACATCGTCATAATCGGCAAAGTGATGGCGATAGGGAAGACTCAGGACGCGGCTGACGAAGAGGTTATAGTTACTAATTGGCAGCATTGGTAAGATCAACACGCTGATGCAAAGCAGTGTCGCTATGCCTCTCATAACAATATACAGTGCTAGAGCGAGCTCTGGGTATGGTCTGCCTGCTGGAAGGGCGAGATGGAGACGGACAAAGCGCCAGGTAGCCTCTAAGACGCGCCAGAAGGCGTAGGCTCCCATCAGGTAGTAGATGGGTAATAATGGATAGTAGTAACGGTCCGCTTGCATGGTAAACGCGAAGATGAGTGTGCAGCTTGAGACAATCAGGAAGAGCGCGCAATAGCGTGCCTGGCGGTCTTTCCGCGTCCATGCGAGAAGGCAGCCAAGAAGGGCCAGGAGAGAATTGACGGTTATCCACGGCTGAGTAAGCAGCCAGGGCACTACATTGTCCGTTATCGGGTTGCCTCCTTGAAACAGCAGATGAAAGTAGTACGGAACATTATCCAGCGATATTTGAATTTGTGGTCTCCGGCTCTGGTCGGTGGCGAATATCTGCGGATTCACCCAGAACACCACCAGGAGCTGGCTTGTAATCAGTGTGACAGCGACCAGGGCTGCACTCCACCAATGCTTTTTGTGCAGTATCGCTGGAAGTCCATATGGGCCTTCTCTACTGCCGAGCAGGGCACAAACAAGCACTGCTGGTAAGATAATAAAGTTTTCCTCGTGGCTAAAGTACGCGAGCAGCAGAGAGAGCACAGCCAGGTAAACAGGGCATTTTTGATTCCGCATCTGTAAAGCCTGGTAGAACAGAAAGAAGACGAGAAGAGCACTCAACTGAGCCTGCTCATACATCCGCGTCTGGCGTGCCCAGAGTAAAGCATAGGGAGAGAGCGCGAGCATTGCCGCTGCTAGCCAAGCAACCCTGCGATTGAAAAGCTTCTGTCCACAAAAGTAGAGCAAGGGGATACTCAACAGGTACCAGATGACACTGATTGTGCGTGGAACGATAGCACCAGTTGTACCAAAGAGAGACATCACGAGTGCCAGAATAGCAGAGAAAAGCTCTCCCTTTGGATACAGGTAACCGGATGGAAAAGCCGGGAAGCCATGCAACATAATACTTCTTGCCGCATAATAGCTCGATAACTCATCTTGCCAGAATGGCTCGTAGGCGAGATTATAGCACGCCATCGGAATAGCAAGCAGCAGAATCAGCAGGAGCCCCCAGTTCCGTCTCAGCCAGCTTACAAGGCGCTCTTGTCGCGTATCACCTGCTGTGTCCTGTATACCCGCTGTCAGCTCAGCTTGTAAGGACGCAAAATCGCTAGCCTCCTCCTCAACATCTAGCGATAGCCATGCGTTTCTCTTATAGAGATACAGCCAGAGCCCCAGTGCGCTTAAAGCTACTACAGCTACAAGGACGCTCGCCCAGAAGCCTGTATAAGGGAAAGGCCGAGTCAGAAGAGGCTCGCGGGATAGAGAGATCAATAGAGTCTCTAGTGCAAGTGCTGGAAGGAAAATTAAACAGGCACTCTCCAAAGCTTCACGAAATGAGATAGAGAAGTGGCGCATGATAAGACGTGCCATTGAGAGCCAGCAGATGAGAACCGCCAGCATGCTATAGAGAATAGTCTCAGTGAGCAAATCCGGCGGAATTATCTGTACGCTGCGTGGAGTATTGCTATCAGGCAGATAGTAAGCCTGGCTCGCTCCTGGACGGCCGACTGGATCTGGCGCAGCCCATTGAAAGGCCGCACTCTGCTCACTCGTCCAGTTTGCAACTGGTTGTGAAGAGGCATGCCAGCCAGCATCTGATGCAAACGGATTGATATAGGCCCCTGCCGCGCCAACAATCATATCTACTCTTAGCGCACTCTTCAATGTCTCTAAGCCAACTTTTGCGGTACTTGTACCGGGCGAGAGGACATGTATAGCAATAGTATTGCTACCTGCATGCACATAGGGCGAGATATCGTAGACGCCCAGCAACAGCCCATTGCGATAGGGTGCTACTTCTCTGCTATCATCCAGAAGAGCGTTAATCGTCTCCAGTGGTACATCCACCTGCCCATTCCATCGCATGTACAAATGACCATTGATAAAGATATCTGCGCTTCCTGTAGCTACAAGACGTAAAAGGGCTTCGTTGGTGCTACCTGGCAATACCACATGGCGTACAAAGTAACCCTCGCGACCGGCATCTGTACTAATCCAATGTGCTGGTAGTGGTTGCTCGTAAACGAGTGGATTGACAGCAAGAGGTGCCGCACGCATCGGCTGTTTGACGATGCCGGCTGGCTGCCACTGGCTGGCATCAAAGTCAGATGTTGACCAGGTATTGGGAGTTGGAGCGTTGCGTGGATGAGCAAGCGCTGTCTGCCCCGTAGCTTGCCAGGAACTGCTGCTGCCATAATAACGCGTCTGTTGTCCCCAGGTCGTTCCGATGTTTGCACGCATCTGGGGTACATTCTGATCTACATTTACGATGCGAATACCAATACTATTACTGCCAACGGTCAAAAGGGAGTCTATATCAAACATGTAGGCGGCCAGGGCATCACCGCGCACAAAATTTTTTGTGTTATTCGCTATATAGTTTCCATTTACATAAAGCTGAAATACTTGATTTGCTGTAATAGTTATAAATGCATCGTCGGGTATTGTTGTAAAGTCCGTTGTATAGCGGAAGTATGTGACTGAGGACGGTGTATTTGTTGTATCCGTTGCTTGTATCCATTGTGCATTTTGCCAGTCGGGTGTATAGCTTCTTGTCTGTGGCATGAGGAAATACTGGCATGCAAACCAGCTTGTCCCTATGCAAGTAAGCAGAAGACAAAGCCATAAGAAGATGCTAGACAAGCCCTTTCTCGCCCTTTTTAAACGAGCTATATCTAGCATCTTCCTGGGTAAAGGATGAGACTGTATTCTATCTGGAGCTATCACGGAAATCTCCTTTCTCTGCGTCGTCAGTCTGTCCTAACGCAGACCTGAGATGTTCTGACGCGCTGTATTATTTCGATATGCTGGATCAAGGTTCTGTGCCTTAAACAGGTATTCACGCGCGATAACGGGTTCCCCCAGCCCTATTTTGCTGAGGGCCATATAGGTATAGGCCGACGATTGTACGTCATTCAGCGAATTTAATGCTAAAACGGAACGCATCTCACTTTCACAGCCAGAATAATCATGAACGTCGTAGAGAATGCGACCGATTGTATAGTGGGTATAGATGTTTGTCGGATCGACCTGTTCAAGCTGATATAACCAGGATAAAGCAGGTGTATCATTGTTCAGAAGATCAATTCGCTGTCCTTTCAGTGGCGTGCTCAGTTCTGCCAGGCGTTCGATAGAGAGGCTTAGCTCATCAGTGAGCCATTGTGTATGCGGATATTGCTGCCTTGCCTCCATCAGTTCTTGATAAGAGGAGAGAAGGTCGTTCTGTTGCCGATAGTAGGCAGCCAGATAAGCCCGACTCTCCAGATTTGACTGCTGTGGATGAAGAAAGTACTCCGCTTGCCCACGCTCAATATGGTAGACTGCCAGTTGATCCAGTGCTGGATTGAGCACGTGTGCTGTATCTAACCACTGTAGAACTGCATGATAGTCTCCTGTACTTAGCGAGTGCTCCGCTTGATAGGTACACAGAAGCGCGGCGGGGCTCCGGCCAAGCACAGTGATTGCGAGGAAGCTTAACAATACTATCAATGGAAAGCGAAGGAGATGTTTCTCGTCCTTCTCATCCTCTGTGATGACTTCACTCTTATGCCTCAAAACGCGTTCAGAGAGCAGAATTGTTGAGCTTATGAGAGGCAAGAAAAGACCTATACTGGTGTGATCAAGGAGTAGTCCCAGCCTTTCAGTAAAGTCGAGTGGGTGAAAGGCGAGGGATTGAATAGGCGCAAACTGATCGGCGACACCATAGCCCAGATGTGTCTTTATCAGAAGGAGCTGTAGCTCGCTACGTGTTAGTGCTGCTATACTCTGCATATCAATAAAAAGATACTGCAAGAGAAAAAGGAGCGGCGGAAGGAGGCAGAGGAACGCCGTGGTACCCGTGTACTTTACTGAAGGATATACAGCTCTGCGCCTCCCGTCGAACATGTCAACAGTGTGCTCTGTTCGTAGGAGTGTTCGCCATGCTATAAAAACAATAAAGAAGATAGAGCATGTGCAACCAAGACAGAGCAAGCCATAATTGAATAGTGGAGAGCGCAACTGCCAGCCGAGATCCACGGAGAGTTGCCATGCCAAAAAGCGCTCTCCTGTAGGATAAAGTAGCCAGGGCAGAAGGCTAGCGATGAGCATTATGCCCCCCGCTATGCCTGGCATAATCACGCGATAGAGCGCCCAAATCCTGCCCTTATCTAGAGGGGTATTAAACAAAGCCTCAATCCTCTCTCTTCCTATCTTCATCAGGCATGCTCTACTTTTGTAATGGTAATTGCCTGTCCTTCGTGCATTCTATCGAGTGGTAAAAGGACAATTGTGTCATTAGCCGAGAGTCCACTATCAATGAAGAAGACATTAGGAGCGTTTCCCGCTACGTGAACAGACTGCATATAGACATGGCTGTTGCGCACAACAAAGACGCTCGACTCCCGATCTGGATTGAGTACTGCAAGGCGTGGTACAACAAAGGCATTCTGTTCACCCTGAACGCGCACAAAGGCACTCATTCCTGGTAGAAGCACCTGCTGTGCGTTTGGCACATTTACCCATACCTCGAAAGTGTCCGTCTGGGGATCGGCCCGTGGAATAATCGATGTAACCGTCCCTTTCAGCGTAATATTTGGCAGCGCGGACGGCGTTACCTGAGCTGGTGAACCTGTTTTTACTTGTTGCAGATTTGCAAGCGAAATTTTCGCATGGACTACAACGGTCGAGAGATCCATGATAGTGAGTAATGTGCTATTAGGATCGAAAACCTGGCCTGGATTAATATTGATGGCCGTGATGACGCCATTCACAGGAGAGATCAGATTCCCGCTATTGAGCGTCGGTGAAGATGCCTGGGCGACGAGCGCATTATAATGATTTTTTGCAATATTAAGTGCCTGTTGAGCCTGTGCTACTGTCACGGGATTGTAGGGTGAGCTACTGGAAATTGAGTTGAGATACTCCTGCGCCGCCGCGACATTGTTTGATGCCTGAGTGACCTGCGCATTCAACTGAGTCGGATCAAGTTTGATGAGTGGCTGATTCTGTTTCACATGATCGCCCGCTTTGATCATCACATTGATCACACGTTCGGCAACTGGGAATGACATATCTAATTGCTGATGAGCGTAGGCGAGTCCGCCGCCCCCGATAGACTGGCCCACACTCTGCTGCCTGTTGACTTGATAGACGGTTACAGGCTGTACTGCGAGGAATACATACCAGAAGGTATAGCCCAAAGCACCGAGCAACAGTGTTCCGAGGAGCATCGCTGTAACTGCCAGTGCCCATCGCGTTTTTTGTGTTAGGGAGGACTCTTGCTCCATATCTTTCGCGCCAATAAATGCTTTATATGTATTTTTCACTTTCTTTATTCCAGGATTCGTATTTGAGATGACCTCAAAACGGTGAAGTTTCTTTATCGGTGGCTTGCTCTCATGACGAAGCGAGGCTGTTGTATTCCTGGATGGGACTGGCACCGTGTGCTCAGGTTCAGGCTCAGGATAGGTGGAAAAGGTTTTTGTCTGCTTATAGTCATCCATTCTCTTGTGCTCCATACCTGCTTTTCCCTTTTTTCATTCCCATGCAAAGATAGATGCATCCTCCGACAACTCCGAAGAGGAGCGTCTGGAGGTCCATCAAGATAGCGAGCAGAAATGATGTCGTTGGGAGAATATGAATAGTTGTAAAGATGTATAGAAAGGTAGTTTCACGTAGTCCAAAGCCATTAATAGAGATGGGTAGAAAGGCGATAAGAGAGACGAAAGGAACAGCAACCAGATAGAAAACGAATGGAACCTGGATATGTAAGGCCAGAGCGTATCCATAGTAGTTTAATGCTGCAGTAAGATGGAAGAGCATTCCAAAGACAACTGCAATCCATGTTGTGTGTGATTGCTTCACACTTGTACGAATGGTAGTGCCCAGTGTCAATGCAAGCTCAACTATGCGATTTTGTGCCCATTTTCCTGTTAAGAATCTAGGGAGCAGTGTCATGCCACAGAAAGCGCAAACCAACGCCCCGCACATTGCGAAACAGGCAAGTAAAAATGTCACCGCGAGATTGGATGGGAACAGAGCATGCCAGATAAACAGTGCCGGTACTGATATGAATAACATGCCTATAAAGCCTGTAACCCGGCTCATGATCACCGCACTTGCAGCACTGACCGTATTTTTCCCCTCCCGGCCCACGTAGTAAGCCTTCACCATATCGCCGCCCATGCCGGTGGGCAGAAAATGGTTGAACGCGATGCCAACGAGGTAGAGATTCACGAGTCGCCTAAGATCCATGTGAATATATTCGGCATCGAGCAAACTTTGCCATTGATAAGCGCTGATAACCACACCGAGCAGCCCTATCGCAACGCCTATGAGTAGTACTCCACTATCAAGATGGGGCATGCTGGACAAGAGGGCAGGCCAGGAGATAGATCTGAACAAAAATGCGAACAGAACAACTGTACATCCTAGACGAAGTCCAAATTTTAACCATCTAGTAGACTTTTCTTTTGGAGAGCGTGCGCGCTCTGGTAATATATCTTTGTTGAAATCTTGGAGTGTGTTATCAGCAGGAGTGGCCTGTTTGGGAACTGGTATACTCATTACACCTCGCCTCTTTACTGGATGACGCGTGCTGATCACTAAAAACTGGTAGACCAGCACGCGATAGAGAAAGTACAAGGGGTTTTATACAGGTTGGACAGATCTATAGAGCGAGCGCGTATACGCAAACTCGTTGACAAGCCCCTCCTGTAGCGGTACCAAAGGGCGATATGCGAGTAGTCTTTGAGCACGTTGTGTGTCTGCGAACGTATGGCGTACATCTCCATGCTGTCTGGCCTCGAAGTGAACGGCAATTGGAGAGCTACTGACCGTTTCGAGAATCTCAAGAACGCCCCGAAGTGTGATCCGAGAGCCGCCAGCGATATTCATAACATGCCCAAGAGCATCTTGCGTACTCGCCGCAAGTATGTTTGCCTCTACCACATCGGAGATGTACGTGAAATCGCGTGTCTGATATCCATCGTCGTAGATGCTGATCGGTTCGTGTTGCAAAATGGCTTTACAGAAACGGTGGAAGGCCATGTCTGGGCGCTGCCGTGGACCGTAGACGGTGAAGTAGCGCAAAGATACGGTCGGCACGCCGAAGTTGCGATGATAGAGCGTGCAGAGGTTCTCGGCGGCGAGTTTTGTGACTCCATAAGGCGAGAATGGATGTAACTGAGCATCTTCTCGAATAGGGAATTGGGTTGCGTCACCATAGACAGAAGATGAAGAGGCATAGACAAAGCGCTTCACCCCACCCAGGCGCAATGCCGTCTCTAAGAGCCGCTGAGTCGCCAGTACGTTACACTCGGTATAGCGTGCAAATTCGCTCCCCCAGCTCGCGCGTACGCCTGCCTGCGCCGCCTGATGGAATATCCAGTCAGTGCCATCAACCAATGGATTGAGAGGAAGACTTATTAAATTGCCTTCAATAAAAGTAAACTTGTCATAAGAACGCGGACCTTCCAGGTTTTGCTCTTTTATAGATCGATCATAGTAATCAATAAAAGCGTCGATTCCACATACTTCGTGCCCATCGGCAAGTAAACGCTCAGCGATATGAGAGCCTACGAACCCTGCGGCACCCGTGACTATACAGCGCATGCTGCTCTCCTTTGATATAGAATAGATGTATTGAGGCTGGCTAAGCTGCGGGAGTAAGGATATCTTCAGTAAATTCCTGTTGTACCTGCGTACTCTTTGTGAGGAACACGTGCCAGCTATAGTGCTCTTCTGCAAATAATCGTCCTCTTTCGCCCATTGCTTTAGCTTGTTGTGGGTTTTGTAAGAGAGCTATTGCTCCTCGTGCCAGATCTTCTGCTGTCGGTTGTACGAGAAGGGCAGTATCGGGAGTGAGGACTTGAGTTTGCGAGTAAATTTCAGTGGCGAGAATAGGTTTTCCAGCGCGTAAGTAGGTATAGAGTTTCAGTGGTGTATTGGTTCCTTTGCTACGAGGGCTGAGCAGAATATCAGCCAGTGCCATGTAAAGCGGCATCTCAGCCAGAGGACGATGCCCTACAAGACGTATAGCATCTGTAATTCCCAGCTCGCGGGCCATCTTGCTGTATTTTTCGACTTGTGCTGGCTGACCACCAACCAGTACATAACGGATGGTGGGAAATGACGCGTAGACTGCGGGAATGCTGCGTAGTAAGAGTTCAATCCCTTGATAGCTTTCAAGCGTTCCTGTATAAAGTAGTACAGGTCCATCACCAAGATTGAGCTCCTGTCGTAGCTGCTGCACATCTTGCGATTTTGGTGCTGGTAGACTTTCGTCGACAGCCGAGTTCTCAATCATGTAAATGGGTGCATTCGTCATCATATGTCTTGCGGCCATTTCGATGTCAGGACATATAGCAATAATAGCGTCAGACTTGCGTACGATAAGCTTTTGTACAACTTCTACTAACCTGATAAGCAATGGATTTGTAGTAAAGTCTGAGCTTACAACCTGTTGCGAGAGGTCGGAATGCATATAGTAGAGATGTTTGCAGCCAAAGATAGCACTGAGAACAATGCCTATTAACCCAGCCTCTTCATGAGTGTGAATGCAGTCATAGCGTGCAATGCACAACCGCCAGAGCGAGAGGCAGAAAACAAGCATATCGAGAGGAAACTTTGCCCATGAAGGCCCTACTTTGACTTGCTGAACGGACGGCAAGGCTGGAATGCGTAGGATTCTTAAGCCAGGCAACCTGACTGGTTTGCCGATATGATACGTCACTAGATCTATGGTATAACCCATACTTAAGAGCGCCTTGATATGATGATAGATTGCAAATGGCGCGCCTCGTTCCTCAAGAAAAGGCTGAGGTGCAATCATCAGAATTCTCACTACGTTCCCTTTCCTGCACGTAATGCATACGATTCATAGATGTAAAGCAATACCCTGTCTATAAATTGTTTCATGAGCGCACTTTGGATGGGTGATAGCTTTCATAGAGGCTATCACCTTATCTATGCTAATGTTGTTTATAAAGAAGCGTTTCAGAGTCTGGAGAGACTTTACCATCTATATGATGTTCTATCATCTCCTGATCTTCGAGCTGTAGTGCGTTCATGCGAATCGTTGGCTGTGGCAACATCTGCTTTATTGTATATATCGGCTTTTGCTGTGCTTCATAATAGGTGCGTGTAAGAAGTTCTGCGATCAGGCCTAGCATGATGCTTAGCAGTCCAAAGCTGGAGAAGAGAAGTGAAGCAGGCAATAAAGAGGGTTGTCTGGAATTACGCTCAGGCAGTAGAGCGCGACCAAGTGTGTAGATACCTGTAGTTACTCCAAGCGTGCACGAGAGAAGTCCGGGGAGACCAAAGAGGTGCAGCGGCCTGGTTCCAAAGCTACCCAAGAATTTGAGGGTCAGCAAGTCCAGCACCACGCGTATCACCCGTGAGAGACCGTACTTAGATTTTCCAAACTGCCGTGCATGATGCGCCACCTCTAGCTCGGCGATTTCAGCACCGACCAGCGCTGCGTAGGCAGGAATGAAACGATGCATCTCTCCGTAGAGGTGAACACGCTGTAAGACCTCGCGACGATACGCCTTTAATGTACAGCCATAATCGTGAAGATGAACTCCTGTAACACGAGCTATCAGCTTGTTTGCGAGCAAAGAAGGAACTTTTCTGCTCCATTGAGCATCCTGACGATCTTTCCGCCAGCCGCTCACGACATCGTACCCCTCGTGGATTTTTGTGAGGAGGCGAGGTATATCAAGTGGATCGTTCTGTAGGTCTCCATCCATAAACACCAGGATCTCTCCTGTGCTAGAGGCCACACCTGCCGCCATTGCTGCCGTCTGTCCAAAATTGCGACGGAAGCGAATAATCCGTACATGTTCGTCGTTCTCAATCAGCCGACACAGTTGTCCAAAAGTATCATCCTGACTACCATCGTCGATGTAGAGCACTTCATACGTGACCTTTTGCTCTGCGAGCACTTGATGCAAACGCCTGTGTAGTAAGGGAATATTCTCTTCTTCATTATAGACAGGAATGATGACCGACAGGTATTTTGAGTACGTATCATGTAGATTTCTCACTATGTTCTCCTGTATACGCTCTTCTCTAGTAAGATTGGATGTATCAGTTGACGTGCTTGTATCTCTGTTATGACACAATCGTCATCGCAGCAAAAATACTTTAGCCTATCAGTTTATGCAGCTTCGCTGCTTTCTGTAGTCGTCTGTGGTGCTTTCCCTTTTTTACATTTTTGCGCGCCGCGCAAAAATGTAAAAAAGGGAAAGCACCACGAAATCAAGAAGACGTTCCGAAGGTGTACGGAAGCATGAGAAACAGGAGAAGTCTGACGCTACAGGAATCAGTACACTCTCAGTCTGGTGTGCTGCCATGCAGTGTAAGAGTAGGTTTTCCGAAGTAGATCTGGTTGGTATCCTGGCTGGCGACCTGCACCAGTATGCGCCCATAAGGGCCTGTATAGGGCTCTGGATCAGTTGAGGTAAAGCTATCCTGGTTAAACTTCACTGTATTCCAGGCGTGGGTATCCCAATTGTAGATTTGATTCTGAATATTGCTGGCATGTGTGCTGGAACCTGAGCCGGGACCGGATGGATGAGCAACAAGATCTGGAACAGTAATGGTCGCACTCGTAATATTCATACGAGAAGCGTTGGGTACGGAAAGTTCGAAAGTAATACTGCCCGTCGATAATGAAAACGCTCCTGGCAATATCGCCCCTGCATCGTAACTGGAGATCGCCACGATATTACCCGCAATAAAGTCTTGTGGTACATTCAAGTGACCAGAGAGGTTGACGTTGAGAGGCATTTGTATAAAGTTTGTGTGCTGGCCCTGGGGGGAAACATTATTGATGGTTGCCTGCTGCAACTCACTAATCTGTTGATCGGCCCAGCCGATGAGCGTTGCAGAGGCACCAGGTACGAGCAACGGATCATAATCATTTTTTATGTTGGGATCTGGTATCTGTCCTCCAGTGACATAAATGACCCCTTTACTTGTAATGGCATGAGTCAGGCATGATCCCTGGCAGGCTGAAAAAGAAAATCCTACACCGCTGAGCGCGGAGAGCAAAGCCATATGACGCTCAAGATCGTTCTGTGGTTGTTTCTTTTGCATATCGGGCAGATATTGTGGGGGCAAACCGTTCACATGGGCGATCTGATCGGCTAGCGTTTGCTCTGGCGGTGGACTAGTAGTCTGATGAAGTTGGAAATCGATCTGCCGTGTCTCCCCTGGATCAAGATGCCCGATAGGCACAAAGGTATGTGGAAACAGGACATAGAGGTCGTTGAGAGAAGTGCTCAGAGTGTTGGTTATGCTTCCAACCAATTTATTGTCGTGCAGAGCTAGATGCGTTGAAATCTTCCCCTGGAACTGGTGATCCTGTTCTGCTATGACCGGATTGAGCGTCCAGAGGGCTGGCGTACTCATGGTTAGCCGAGTGACATCACCTTCACTCGTGATCGTGGCGGGCGTGTTATCCTTTGATCGCGGTTGTATAGCTGGATTCTTTGATAAATATGTTGACGCGATAGGTTGGACCAGACTCTCGCCTGGAACGCGCAACTGAAATTCTCCTTTGCGCGGCGTGAGTACACCCATATAGGTTGTGACATGGGCCGATCTTCCATCCTGATTCATCTGGATCAGAGAAACGCTATTGTAACTGACCGCGATATTCCGTTGGTAGTAGGAGAGTCCGTAAGCGAGCAAGGAAAAGATGACGATCGTGGCAAGGACGATTCGCCATTGCCACCGACGAGATTTCTTAAAGTAGCGAACGAAGAAGATGCGAAGTGGACCGAGTATCAGTATATAACTCAGCAGCAGCAGACCAATAACCACAGCACCTTGAGGAGTTTGTGGCTTAATAAAGTTGAGAACGCTCCCGCGTACAAGAAGCTGTCCTGGTCCACTGTCATAATTTTGTGATGTATTGGCAACTAAAAGCTTATCTCCAAGCAGATGCTCCAGTATTGCTTGCCAGAACGTTGACGTTTCAAGCCAGGTGTCCAGTGGAGGACCGGCAAGATCAATACCGATATAACAGATGGCTCCAGAACCTTGATGTGCCTGCACAATAAGTGGCTGCTCTGCAGTAGTCAGGATGGTCTTCTCCGCCGAGAACACTCCCGTCTGTTGCAGTTGTGCACTGCTCACAATCGTTTGATCTGGTGGAACATCGGCGTTGCTCTGTTCTGGCGGTATGCCATCAAATGATAAGAGATGTGTTTGAGGGGGAAGGGCCTGAGCGCCCTGGAGGGTCACAGGCAGCATATCGGCGGGCAAGGGGCGAAGTGTGCGTTGCCACGAGGCTCCACCTACCTCAATGAGAGTACCTCCACGATTCACCCATGTGCGCAAGGCGTTCATCTGATTTGAGCTAAGTGTATTGGTCGGGAAATCGTCCAGAACGATCACGTCAAAGTTTTCGAGCACAGATTCGCGCGTGGGCATATTACTGGCATTCAACATTGAGGTCGAGAGCACGTTTGACTGATTGGGTAGGAGCACTTTGCTGAGCTGGTCGCTGATCGCTCCCTGCTCGGAGAGGACACCTACAAAAATGTCACCGGGTTTTATTTCATATCCTTGATGGCTTACCTGCGTGGTAATGGCTTTCCCTTGCTCGTTACGTAGTGTTGCCGTAAAACCCCTCGTGATCAGATTGCCCATATTATGAGGGGCATAGAGCGTTATCTGTTTCTGCGTTCTCGCCGCCAGCGTAATGGGAGTCTCAAAGCTCCAGGGAGAAGGGACATCGACATCGTGCAGGCGCGTGGAGCCGCTAAAAGTGCGTACAGAGAGCGTACCCTGAAAGGCCGAAGCGTTGCTCGTTGTGATGGTAACTCGTACTGGGGTCCAGTAATTCGCTCTAAACAGATCATCAAATCCCGTCTCTATATTGATCGTCGGATTTTCTTTTGTCTGAGGTAGAGTATGTGCACTTTTAGATGTTTTTGTGTAGGTAGATAGCAGTGCAGCCACCAGAAGACAGCAGAGACAAATCAGGCCAAGAGCGACAAGTTTTCTTTTTGCAGTGTTTAATCGAAGCCAGACATGACGGCTCTCACGCATTATCTTCATGCCTTTCCACACGGTCTAAAAATTGCTAAGAAAGACGACGGGCATTCTATACTCTCGCTTCCTGAGCGCTATGCTCCTGCGGATTAGAGATGATCGAATATTGACGGAGGATTATGATTAGTATAAGATTACTTTTTACTAAAATGCCATAGCCTGGATACGTAATACTATAGTAAGGCTTTGAAATGCGTTTGTCCAGTACCACAAAGGATGATATATGCACATGCAAGATAATTTTTATGGTTATCAGCAGCGCCGACTGAGTATTTTGCTCGGCTGGGGTGCAGCCAGTGCTGCTGTTGGCGGTATAATGCAACTTTTTACGCAAGACTTTTGGCAACAGTTCGGCCTGCAAGCACTTGCCTGGGGAGCTATTGATGCCTCGCTCGCTCTCTTTGGCATATGGAGTGCACGAAAGAAAGAAAGACGCTATCAGCAAAAAGAACTCGGGAGCACTGACGAAAAGAAAGAGGCACGTACAATCTGGCGCGTTCTGCTGATCAATGCTGGTCTGGATGGTCTCTATATTTTAAGTGGCTCCTGGGTCATCTGGCGCTTTCAAATGCACACTGATCGACAGGGTATGGGCGTAGGAATTCTTTTGCAGGGAGCGTGGCTGCTGGTCTTTGATGCTCTTCTTGCGCGCGATGTCAAGAAACGCTGGCTGTCCTAAAGCTATTCTTCTCTTCCTCTGAATATTTCTGCGTTGCTGTGCGTGCTCATACGATATTTAATGTCGTAGTTGAGAATGAAGTCCAGTTCTTCGGACGTGAAGCCGTAATGCTGCGCAAGTAAACGATCAATGCCGTCGATAATAGCTTTAGATTTTCCTGCATATATCGTGTAACTACCCGTTTTTCTCCGCTTGAGATGCCGGGCATGTTTGCGAAAATCGGTCATAAGCTGTGCGCTGTGCTCGCGTAGTGCTGCGAGAAGGGCGGGATCTTGCGGATAGGAGAAACGAAAGCCAAATAACATATAGTCTTTGAGATTGAACGTATCAAAGGTGACTGTGTAGTACCACCAGAAGAGTGAGCTATTGAAGAGAGCAATGAAGACATCACGATCAAAGTCCTCTCGGAAGAAGCATTGTTTGTTTGAGGTAGTATCATATGGCCACATAAAGCTCACAAAGATCTTCCAGTAGAGACCGCCAGCGGAGCGATAATACATCGTATTCTGATTTGGGTGTTGCGTAAGATAGTCTCTTATCGGCTGGTGCTTGAGCACCTTGCTCATGATAGTGTTTTCTTGCTTTGCCCCAAACTTTGGATAATAATGTCGATTTTGTCTATCATCAGGTGCCGTGATCTGACAATACATTAGACGCGAAAATAAGAAATCGCGCTGCTCTTGCGGCCACTTTAGGAGCTGTGTGCTAAAGCGTTGCTCTTTCCCACTCGTCTTAGCCAGATAGATAGCCGTAGCGACACTCGCCGTCTTACCACCAGAAAAGAGCATCGATGGGCGGAAGTGGTAGAAAGAGAGCCAGCTTCCAGGAAACCAGAGGCGAAATGCATCCAGAAAGGGCTGCATATTTTTTGTTGCAAATGCCGCTAGGGGAAGAATCATGCCGTGACGGCCACGAGGAGAGAGCAACTGACGGCTACGCTCAACGACGCAGGTGTACAGGTTGGAGCAGGTAAGTGTCTCGAAGTTGTTGAGCGTATAAGATAGTGTTTTTGCATTGTATTCGACATAGGGAGGGTTGCCGATAATAACATCGAAGCCTTCGTGATGAAGAATATCCTTGAATGCCATTTGCCAAAGAGAGCCAATTTCAGGACATGGTGCGTCAGATGGATCTGTCTGTCCTGGCTTCGACAGGCCCGTTAATATATTGCCGACTTGAATAGTCTGTGCAATTTGAGTAATGGGTTCAATCTCATCAATATGTTCTACCTGTGAGAGGAGTGCGAGCAAGAGGCGTAGCCGACAGACCTCTGCAGCATCTTCCATGATATCTACGCCGTAAAGGTTGTTCACAATAATAGATTTAAGGATGAAGTAGCGCCGATTGGGATAATGCTGAAGATCGATAAGGGGTCGCGGGAATAGAGGAGAAGGTGAGATGGCACGGAATGCGTTCAAGCATGCATCATAGAGCGGAAGTAAAACATGAAGTGCCGCGAATAAAAAGGCTCCCGATCCGCATGTTGGATCAAGTATTTTCATTTGCTTAAGCTGTTCGTAGCAGATACAGAGAACATTAGGATCTCTAGTGGTAGATAGAGCGTCGGAAGCAAATTGTTGAATGTTGAGGTTGTAGGTGATAAAGTCATCAATGGAAGTAATTTTACCTTCGACTAGTCTCTCCCTTATTTCTCTATAATACATCTGTCGTGCCTCGTATTCGCGTGTCGTCTCTGTAGGCAGATATTCCTGGCTCTGTACCGCCTTCGCTATATAGCGATCGGGCGTCTCCTGCAATTTTCTCCAGATGCTCTCTTTCATTTGCGACTCTTGCAGAAAGTGTTGTGCTACTTTGTCGAAGAGATGAGGAATAATAGTATTCTGGGCTATATAAGTAGTGACATCTTTTTTGGTATAGTAAGCACCCATTTGTCGCTGATTAACATACTGTTCGAAAAGATAACCCAGGGCGGTCGGCGTTATGCCATCTTCATCTTCACATGCCTCATTTAGCTGCCACTCGTAGCTATCAAAAAACTCAAAGAGACGCTGAAATGCTTCATCCGGTATGTATAATTCGGACTCTACAGACTCAAGAACTGGTCGCGTAAATAGCCCCTCTCCCAAGACAGGAATGTTTCCTAAGAGAGGCCGACACGGTCCCGACTGCTGAGATACTTCCAATCCTTCGTAAAATAAGGGCAATAGAAATGAGCGATAAAATGCATCTGGCCCTTGCTGGAATTGTACCTGGACGAGTCGATTCGAGAGGTAGTGTTTATCGTCATCCAACAAGCCTTTTTGTTGCAGAAAGTAAAGAAATAGTAAACGGTTGAGGAGAAGCGATGTATATTGTTCACACTCGTTTTTTTCTATTTCTGAAGTATTCGCTTGTAAGATATTGCTGAATGCCGCTCGTTCTGCTTTGAAACGGTTATAGAAATGCTTTATGCTAGAGCGTGGAGAGAAACGCTTGTATTGCAAATCGTCTGGCACGACTGTTTCCTATCTTTTGCATAATTTCTTATCTACATCTATGATAGTTTCTCTCTCTTTATTTGTAAAGTTGCAAGAGCCATAATTTACTTATGGGTTACTTCTTTCCTCGTTTTGAGAGTCGGTACTTGATATCATAGTTGATGATAAAATCTAGCTCTTCCTGTGAAAAACTATAATACTGTGCCAGTACTCTATCTACTTCATCAAGAATATTTTTAGAGTAGCGCATGTGATACTCTTCTAGTTCTATTCGATGTCCCGGCTGTTGAGTGCGTCTATCATCTTTTGTGTTATGTGTACTTCTACGCGCGTGAAGTTGAATGTCATTTTCGAGGAGGAGTGCAAGATCGTAGAGCTTTTGCGAGCTAAGAAGTGGAGTACTGATTGGAAATGCTTTCACTAAGGTGTGCGAGAGATGGAAACCATCGGCGTATGTTGTAAACCATATGTAGAAGAGAGAGCTATTCATAAGTGCCATGACGATTCTCGCCGTTCGTTCTTGCTCGAAAAAGAGAAATCGTCCGTGGGAAGGCGTCATGATCTCGCCATTTTTTCTGTAGTAAGGGATGCAACAGACCGCCTTCGTCCAGTAATTGGTTGCCTCTTGATAGTAGACAAAATGTCCAGTCTTTGTGGGGTGCAGAAAGGTCGCGATCTTCGTCCCACACGCCTTGTGTAGCATTTTGTGCACGATATGCTCCTGATGGAGAGAGGCAGATTTAGGGAAGGTTAACGATGATGCGCTAGATTCCACTTTCGTGTAGAGAAGACACTGTAACAGATGCGAACGCTCTTCTGCGAACCAACGATGAGTTTTTGTCACTTGAAGTGTTGCACATGCTCTCGGCTCATGCCTGGCAGCCAGAACGATCGATACTCGTTGAAAGGCATTTGCAAAGAGGCGGCAGGGAAAGATTTCGAAGTTGGCGAGCCAGAGCATGGATGTTGCGTGAAAAAGAGTCTGGCGTAGAGATGCGAAACGTTCACCACTACAGATACTAATAGGCACGATCAAGCCCAGGTAGCTCTTTTCTGGATGGCAGAGTGCGAGCGAGCGTTCGATAACGGCCGCGTAAAGATTGCCACAACTTTTCTCTTCACGACAGTGAAGAGCATAGCTCCGCTTCACTTTACTATACTCAAGATATGGTGGATTGCCAATAATGACATCGAAGCCCCCTCGTTCGACAAGCATTGGAAACTCTTCATGCCAATGAAAAGGTTTATCTTCTCTCCATACCTCTCGGACATCTTCTCCGCTACCATCAGAAATAGAGATGCTTTGCTTCATCATAGATGAGAAGGAACGAGATGACTTATGCTGTTGTATATCACCAACCAGTGTGTTACCAGTGCGAATATTTAAATAGAAAGCTGATACATAATCTTGCGCCTGATTACTTTCACTGTGTGCTAATACTGTCAGCAGGAGACGTAATCGGCAGACCTCTACGGCAGCATCCATAAGGTCTACTCCATAGAGATTGCGAGTGACAATTGTTGAAAAGATGAAGTGTACAGATGTAGAATGCAGCTCTATTTGCTCAAGAATTGTATTTACACGCTGCAAAATGAAAGGAGAAATGCGTTTATCTCCTGGTGCTTGCCATCTTCTTCCAGAAATGTCCTGTATACGCTCAATGCAGACTGTATAGAGCGAGTGAAGCAGGATAAGGGCTGCAAAAAGAAACGCGCCAGTACCACAGGTAGGATCAAGAATAAGCATGTTTGTGAGTCTTGTGTAGACTGTCAGGACGAAGGCGTAACTCTGGCTGTTCCGAATCACATCAACTGCAAATTGTTCCAGATCAAGGTTATATGTAATAAGATCGTCTACGCTTTGTACTATGCCTGAGTGGAGTTGAGTAGAGAGACGTTGATAGTACATCCGCCGCTGCTGATATTCAATCTCTGTCTCTTCTACCAGGTAAGCTGTGCTCTGGATAGCGGAGTGAATGTACCGATCGGGGTTGGCTTGTAATAAGCGCCATATATGCGCATTGTCTTCAGTGGAAGAAAACTCGATCACATTGCTAAAGAGGGATGCTACAATAGTGCTGCTCGCAATATAAGTTGTTATATCCTCTTGAGTATAGTAGGCACCAGATTGTTTCTGATCGATAGAATGTTCAAGAATGTAGGCCAGTATGTCCGGGCATAGCTCGTTCTCACTCTGAGGTGCGCTCACATCGACCTGCCAGGTATAAAGATCAAAAAACTCGAATATTTGGATGAAAGCCTGATCGGGAACGTCCAGTTGTTCATTGGTGAGTTCAATCTCCTGGATTTCGAAGAGAGGAAGGGGAAGTGTAGGGATCGTTCCAATCTGGCTCTCCCAAATGCTGAGTTGTGGAGATGTACCGTATAATTGAGAGAAGAGAGCCAGCAAATGCTGTCGATAGAAATGGTTCTTACCCAGATGGTCCTGTGTTTGCTGGAGTCGGTTGGGGAGATAGTGGGGATCACTGTCAAGCATGTATTGCTTTTGGAGAAAATAGAGGAAAAGCAGACGCTTCATTAGGAGTGAAGTATAGTTGAGCTCATCTACAAGCAGTGGAATGCCCTGAATCTGCTTAGAAAAGAGGGCGTGTTCTGCTTTAAACTGATGATAGAAGCGTTTGGCAACTTCTGGTTGAGTACATCCACTAGATTTGTTGGAAGACATCTTTGTCATCTGGCTACTCCTTACTATAGATAGAGTGGAGTCGGGACTATTGTAGCAAGAATGTCAAGTGAACCTGGTCACTTTCTCTTACCCCCCTTGTCAGAATGCTAAAAGAGTGGTAACCTCGATCTGCTATTATTCGTCTTTCTATGTATGAGAGGATTGCTTCGTGACGCAGACGGTCAATAATCAAAATACTTCATCATTGAAACGAGGGCGTCCCGGTCAGCGCCAACAAGAGCGTCTGGTGCGCATCGCACGCCGCCGTCGTCGCTTCCAAATTGTTATTACTTCCAGTATTGCTACAGCCCTTATTATTGGTGCCATTGTTGCCTTAGTGTTAAACCAGCGCCATATTGATGATATAGCTGCGCAAAATAATCTACACGCCACAGCGACCGCGAATACAAATAATGCGCATGCGACCGCAAGTGTTGTCGCCGCGAACGCTCAGGCTACTGCCACAGTAAAGAACTTGATTAAGCAGAATCCTTCGGGTCCTGCCAGCCCTCCTCCTGTAAGCGGTACTCCACAGAAACTTGCGGACGGGCTGCAATATATCATCTCCAAAGAAGGCACGGGTCCAGGTGCGAAGTCGGGTCAGACTGTGTATGTTGAATATACGGGCTGGTTTCAGAGCGATGGTAAAAAGTTCGATAGCAGTTACGATCATGGTGGTCAGCCATTGCCTTTAACATTAGGGCAGGGGCAGGTCATTAAGGGTTGGGATGAAGGCCTTACAGGTATGAAGATGGGTGAGACGCGCCGACTTATCATTCCAGCAAATCTCGCATATGGAGCACAGGGTTTCAAAGACCAGCAGGGCCACCAGCTTATTCCACCCAATGCTACGCTCATTTTCGATGCAAGCGTTGTTGGCATCTCAGACCAGCCACCGCCGCAACAGCGGCCACAACAGTAATTTAATGATGATCGTTGAGATGTGCAAGTAGCGTAAATATTAAGCAAGAGTAAAATTCATCTCTTTTTGCCTTGACAGTCATGAGTTTTGTATGTATAATCCTAACAATTTGTGACTGATTCTCAGTTTACCAAACGGTTAGGAAGTGTAATACCTTCATGGGCAAAAGCTCTTGGCTTGCAATAATACAGAAGACGTTTCGTCCCTCCCATTTTCAAGATGGGCCGGGTGCTACTTTTCCAGAAAGGCCAATTGCTTCCTCACTCCCTTTATTAAAAGGGGTGAGGAATTTTTTTTTGCTCTGTACCTTATGGTCTTTAGTAAAAGTTAAGAATGGAGATGACTTTCTCGTTTCTTACATTAATCTGTACATCATTAAATAATGTAGTACAAACGGACGACCTATCAACCTTTTTTCGAGGCTTACCAAAGGAGGTTTTATGTTTAAAGTCGTGTCTCGTCCTCAACAAGAACTAGAGAAGATAAACGGCGCTTTTGGTGGCAAAGATATTGTTTCTTTTGATCAATTTACTGTAGCAGACCTGGACGATCTGTTCCGCCTAAGTGCGCAGATGAAACAGATTGTGGTGAATAACGAGGCATCTCGTCTGCTAGAAGGTTTGCTCGTTGGCCTGCTTTTCTTTGAGCCATCCAGCCGTACCTTTAGCTCATTTGCTGCGGCTGTTAAGCGTCTGGGGGGTCAGACGATCGAGATACAAAATCCTGAGACGGTAACTTCTGTGAGCAAAGGCGAGTCGTTTGAGGATACTATTCGTGTCATGGAGTCCTACACAAATGCTATAGTGCTGCGCCATAGAATTTCGGGTTCTGCGCAGCAGGCGGCTGAAGCGGCTGAGGTTGTGCCAGTGATTAACGCTGGCGACGGTAACAACGAACATCCTACTCAAACTCTGCTCGATTTGTACACGCTCTATGAACGCTTTGGCCAATTGCATAATCTCACCGGGCTGCTCGCGGGGGATGCTCTAAATAGTCGGACCATTCATTCGTTAATTCGCGGACTCTCGCTCTACGAAAACAATACAGTGTATATTCTTGCTCCTCAACAACTGCGCCTATCACGCGATGATTTCATGATCTTTCGCGATCGTGGTGTTCATGTGATAGAGATTAGCAGTGAAAGAGAGATTCCTGAAGACTGCAATTTCTGGTACTGGACGCGTGTGCAAAAAGAACGCTTCACATCTCAAGAAGAGTATCGCGCTGCGCAGAAAGAGATCGTGATGGTCACTCCACAATTGCTCAATACCTATGCGCACAAAGATATGATCCTGATGGACCCGCTCCCACGCGTTGATTCTGTTGATCCAGCCGTGGATGTCGACGAGCGCGCGGTCTACCTGCGTTCGCAAATTAGAAATGGTCTATACACCCGTATGGCGCTGCTCGCTTTGATTCTGGGTAGAGCATAGTTGCCAGGAAAAGTAGTAGCAAAAAGATTTTGTACGAGAAATTTTTACAGGATCTGATCCCTTTGTCTCAAAGGTTACTGGTGTCAACTTTATAGGGGTGTTTGTCGATGCACTCTTCAAGGTTGTCTATTCGTTATTATACATCTGTTATGGATGTATATCGAACCGATTGGCCGTTTCCTGGTTTAGCCAGGCAGGTATCGTGCGCATAGGCAAGCGTGCCGCGCACAAAGACCTGCTCAACTTTTCCTTGTACTTTCTTGCCAGCGAAAGGAGTCCAGCCACATTTGGAGAGCATCTGCTCATTGGTAATCTCATACACGTGCTCTGGGTTGACCAGCACGATATCGGCGTCCTTGCCAATCTCAAGTGCACCTTTGGTTGCTAAGCCGAAGATACGCGTAGGATGCACAACGCACCGTTGCACAATCTGCTCCAGCTTGATTATGCCTTCGCTAGCAGCAGTCAGGAGGAGTGGTAGCATTGTCTGCACACCGGGTATGCCCGAAGGTGCTTTCTCATATGGCTGATCTTTTTCTTCTCGTGTATGTGGCGCGTGATCGGTCGCGATGGTATCAATTGCGTCAAGGGAACGCCAGAGTGCCTTCTGGTCCTTTTCACTGCGCAAAGGAGGATTGACCTTACCGAAGTTTCCTAGCCGTCGCTGATCGTCTTCATTCAAAAAGAGGTGAAGTGGTGTCACCTCACATGTGACGCGTACGCCTTTTTGTTTAGCTTCTTGTATGAGCTCAAGCTCTCTTTCGGTTGTGACATGTGCAACGTGGAGGACTCTACCGGTCTTCTCAGCGATGGCGAGTGCACGGCTTAAAGCAATCTGGGCGCTGACGGGCGGGCGAGCTCGATTATGATTTGTTGAGCCGAATGATCCAAAGTACTTGAGCGATTGTTCATCTTCTGCGTGTACTACGATAGGCTTATTATGCGGGAAGGTCGAGAAATGGCGATAGAGAGGAGAAAATTCTGTTACTAATAGAGAGCCGGTGGAGGAACCCATGTAGAGCTTCAGGGCGGCAGCCGCGCCGGCAATCGCTGCAACCTCCTCGATATTTGTATCGGTTGCACCCAGGTAGAGTCCGTAGTCCACCACAGCTTTTGTAGCCGCAAGTGCGGCTTTTGCGATCAAAGAATCTCGATTGTCTGTTGAGGGTTGAGTATTCGGCATATCCAGGATCGTTGTCACCCCGCCAGCCAGGGCCGCTTGCGTGCCACTCAAAAAGTCCTCTTTCTGTGTAGCGCCAGGATCGCGGAAGTGGACGTGAGAATCGATAAGACCCGGTAGCACAAGTTTTCCACTAGCATCAACTATTTGTTCTCCCGGTTCAGGCGCGAAGTTCTCTGTTAGCTCGACTATTTTTTCGCCTTGCGTCCGAATATTCAGGCGTACAGGACCATCGGCGAATACAACCAGACCGTTATGAATAAACATATATTGTAGGAACCTTTCTATAGAGAAAGAATAATTTCAATGAAGACGAGTACAGTGAGCTACGTTCCATTTCTAAAATCATGCATCACCATTATAATCTGGAATAGAATGCTACGATGCAATAAGTGGGAAGGATGGGAAGCTCATGCTATTTAAAACCATAATGCGTCCTGCGATGTTTACTCTCTCTGCTAGAGACCCGGAGATCGCGCATCACCGGGTTATTGATTTGCTGGCATTTGCATCCCGTCATCGAGTATTGCTCAAAATAATCGAGGCTGCTAACGCGTATAAATCGTCTGTATTAGAGCTGGATGTATTTGGTCTGCATTTTCCTAATCCAGTTGGTTTAGCTGGTGGCTTCGATAAAGATGGATTAGCGCTGCCAGCCCTGGCTACCCTGGGCTTTGGCTTTCTTGAGGCCGGTACTGTTACGCGTTATAAGCAGCCGGGCAATGATAGGCCGCGTATCTTTCGTTTTCCGGAGGATCACGCACTTATAAACCGCATGGGCTTCCCAAATGATGGAGCAGATGAGATTAGTGCACGACTCTCCAGTGTTCTAAAACCAGCTATCCCTATTGGTTGGAGCATAGGAAAATCAAAGAGAACGGCTCAAGAAGAGGCTGTAGAAGATTATCTGTACTCACTGCGTCAACTATATGACTTCTCAGATTTCTTTACCGTCAATGTAAGCTCGCCAAATACTCCTGGCTTGCGCAAACTGCAAGACAAAGAACCTTTACAGCAGCTTCTCAAAGCGATCGTCCAGGAAACAGAAGTGATTGCTGTGCGAACTGGTAAAACTAGTGCAAAGCCGGTGCTTGTGAAGATATCTTCAGATCTCACTGAAAGCCAGATGGATGATGTTATCGAAGTCTGTCTGGACTGCAAGATTCGCGGTATCGTTGCCACCAATACAACTCTGGCACGTGAGGGGGTACATACGGACACAAAAGAGACGGGTGGCCTCAGCGGCCGGCCAATTTATCCACGCTCACTTAAGATAGTACAGTATATATGTAAGAAACTGGACGGCAGCATTCCAGTTATTGGTGTTGGTGGAATCTTTAGCCCTGACGACGCTAAACGGATGTTCGATGCAGGAGCACGTTTAATTCAAATCTACACAAGCTTTATCTATGAAGGACCAGAAGTTATTAAAAAAATAAATAGTGCGTTGTCTGTAACGTCAGAATAATTAATCGCAAAGGGAGAGAATATCACCACGCTTTAAGAGGAGGCTTTTTTATGAATGATCCCAAGATAATGCAAATGTTTGCCGATGCAGGCGCGATTGTGAGTGATAGCCATTTTGTGTATAGCTCTGGGCGGCATAGTTCGATCTATATTAACAAAGATGCGCTCTATCTTCATCCAGAGACAATCTCCGCGTTCTGCCAACGTATGGCTCAGCCTTACAACGCAAATCAGATTGATGTCGTGGTTGGTCCAGTTATTGGTGGCGTTGTCCTCTCTCAATGGGTGGCCCATTTCCTCAATCAGAGGCGCACAAATGGAGAGACGCTGGCGGTGTTTGCGGAAAAGGGCAGCGACGACCTGGACAAGCATTTTGCCTTTCACCGTAATTATGACAGGACGATTCCAGACAAGAATATTCTAGTGGTTGAAGATGTACTAACCACAGGTGGCTCAGCACGTCAGGTCATCGACCTTGTTCGTCATCATAGTGGCAATGTTATGGGTCTGAGCGTGTTGTGTAACCGTGGCAATGTGCAAGCTAAAGACGTTGAGAATGTGCCCATTCATGCTCTCATCGCCCTCTCACTGCAAACATATCGAGAAGACGAATGTCCTTTCTGTCAACAGAATGTGCCTGTCAACACTGAACTCGGCAAAGGTCGTGCATTCCTCGCAAAGCAAAAGGGTGAGAAGTGATCGTGCTTGTTGTGTGGGAGATGTCTGTTCACGGACAGATAGATATCTCCTTCTTTATGAAAGAATAGGAGAAATATGACAAATCTCTATGGATCGGATCATGAAAAGCAGGAGGCATCAGAGTCGGGAACCTTTACAGCAATGCTAGAGCAGCGTTGGAAGCAAGGCAATTTTGTCTGTATCGGTCTCGATCCCGAATATAGTCGCCTTCCTGCTACTGTAAAAAACACGCGTTCACACGAAGGAGCGCTCTTCACATTTGTACGCGCTATTGTAGATGCAACACATGATCTGGTCTGTGCTTATAAGCCAAATAGTGCTTTTTATGAGGCGCAAGGCGACGAAGGGCTGCATGCATTGACCAGAATTGTTCACTACATCAAGGATAGGTATCCAACCATTCCAGTCATTCTAGATGCCAAACGTGCTGATATCGGCAGCACCAACCTGGGCTACGTAACTTCGGCCTTTGATTTGCTCGGAGTAGATGCTATCACTGTGCATCCCTATCCTGGTAAAGAGGCGCTCGCACCCTTTCTTGCCCGTAAAGAGAAGGGGATCATTGTGCTGGCGAAGACCTCGAATCCTGGCTCAGGTGAGTTTCAAGATCTTCTGGTAGGGGAGTTGCAGGAGCCACTCTATCAGACGATCGCCCGCAACGTTGCTCTGTATTGGAATACCGATGGGAATTGTGCTCTTGTGGTTGGCGCAACCTATCCAGCCGAATTGCAACGCGTACGCTCTCTCGTAGGTGATCTGCCCATTCTAATTCCTGGCATCGGTGCGCAAGGGGGTGATATCGCCGCGACCGTGCATGCTGGTAAAGATAGTCGTGGTTGGGGTATAATTATCAATTCCTCGCGCAGTATAATCTACGCATCGAGCGAGCAGGATTTTGCGCAGGCGGCCAGGAACGCAACGATAGAGCTCAACGCGGAAATCAATAGACAGCGTTCGTAAGGCGATGGCAAAGGTGGTTGCCTGGAATCAGTTGTGTGCTGCCGGACGGCAGGGGGTTGCGAATGCTTACGATCTGTCGAAATTTGCTCATGCGAAACAGTGGGAAGATGAGCTTCTCACCTATGCTCGCTCTTATACTAAACAGGTCCGGCAAGATTTCGATGAGTTCTGCGATGCCTACGGTCATGGCGCATTCGAGGCTGCTAAGCGCCTCGAATGTGTATAGAATTGTGATGGTGTTACTAAAGTTTGCTTATGCAACTTCCAGGGCTTGCTGAAGAGCGTGAAGGAAGTCGGCCTCATCGCGACTCACTTTTTCGCCGGTACCGAATACACCGTGGCCTGCCGCCTCCGCAACCTTTTTTGCCAGATTAAACAAGGCGACTTTGAACTCTTGCGTTTCAGCGTTATTATCCAGGAACTGGACGGCCTCGTTAATGCGTGTTCGATAGGCATTGCCGACCGTCCTTCTTTGTGGGAGCGTATAGCTCTGAATGTCCTGCATCGATTCCTCAACGCTTGCTCTCATGTTCTGAATCAAGGCATTCTGCGGATATCTGCTTTTCGTCTCCTCAATAAATTTCGTTCCATTGCGAAATTCGCGCAGTAGCCCAACGCGGTCAGTCTGATCGATCAACAAGGTTGCCATAAGAACATCAGTGGAGAGTGAGGCGAGCCGGATCAACTGTTCCCTGGAGTATTGCGCCATGCGTAATTCCCTTCCGTAAGTGAGTGTTATTTAATTTTCTCTCTATCCGCCTTCTGAAGAAGAGGCTGTAATAACAGTATACACTATTGAAATGAAATATTCCAAGTCATATCCTTATGACAAAAAGAAGCCGAAAAACAACATGATTCAGATTAAATACCAAATCATGTTGTTTTTCGGCTCAATATTAAATATTCGCTCTATACATATGTAGATTTGAGAGGTTCAATTACCTCTGTTACCAGATGATGACTGATTCCTTGAGTATAAGGAGCGCGCAAGTTCAGAATGAAATGAGTAGCACCCACTTCAATAAAACTTTGGACCGCACTGCGTGTCTCGCTCAAATTATCGGGGTTAACTGGAATCTGAATGGAGCGCGTGATTGTGGCTGGGTCACGTCCAATCGTTACACAATGCCCATCCAGTACCTCACTTTTGTGCTTAAAGACTTCAGGCGGTCCACCCGCCATGTTCCAGACATCGGCGTACCTGGCAACGATACGTAGTGTTAATTGCTCTCCTCCGCCACCAATGACAAAGGGCGGGTATGGTTTCTGGATGGGCTTGGGTTCGCAGTATGCCTGCTTTAGCTGATAGTAGCGTCCCTCGAAATCAGGAGCGGCCTCTGTCCACATGCGCTTGATCATCTCACAAGCTTCGCCCAAGCGACGAATGCGTTCGCCTGTTGTATAGAGGGGAATGCCGTACGCGGTGTGCTCTTGCTCGTTCCAGCCTGCCCCAATACCAAAATCGAGCCGCCCCTGCGAAATAATATCGACCGTCGCACCCATATTCGCAAGGACTGCGGGATGCCGGTAGGTATTGCCTGTGACCATTATTCCTAAACGTAAGCGTTTGGTAAGCGCTGCAAAGGCCGAGAGAAGTGTCCACCCCTCTAAACAGGGCCCGCTTGTATCACCGCTCAACGGAAAGAAGTGATCAAACAACCAGGCATGTTCTATTGCGGGCTCTGCATCGGCCTCCTGCCAGACGCTGAGCATCCCTTCATAAGTCGTATGCTGGGGTGATGTCTTGATGCCAAAGCTTAAATGCTTCTTTTGAGTCATAGTTTCTCACTCCTTGAAGAGATGGAGAACTTAAGAAATGCTACGTTTTCACGCAGTTCTTTTTTAGTTTATCCTACTGTTACAAGACGTGCAAGTTGATCATTCTGAAAAACAAGAAAGAGCAGTTGCTGAACATTATTCCAACCGCTCTTTCTTGTTTGCTTTCAGAAGATTAGATGCGCTCAAGGGGCTCAAAGCCGAGCACACGCAGGACGTTACTCATCGTCTGAGCCGTGGCCTGTACAAGCAGGGCGCGGAACGCTTTGATCTGCTCGTTTGTCTCTTTGATGATTGGAGTTGTATGTTCGTAGAAATCGCTGAAGTGGGCGGCGAGATCGTAGGCATAGGCGGCGAGCAGCGATGGAGAGAGTTGCTCGCTGACCTCCGCCAGGCGGCGTGGATAGGTATCTATAAAACGCAGCAGGTCCCATTCGCTCTGTTCTAACTGTTCAGGAAGGAGATCCAGGCGTGCAGGAAGTTCATAGTGGGCTTCTTGCAGACGGCGCAGGATGCTATTGGCACGTGCATATGCGTACTGCAGATAGACGCCGGTATCACCGTTTGGCCGTAGTACTTCGTCTATATCAAGTGCAATAACCTGTTGCAGATTGAAGCGGATCATAAAGTAGCGGATAGCTGAGGCGGCGAGCAGCTCTGCCGTCTCATCGCTGAGGTCCGCTTTAGTATCCTGCTTGCGTACCTCTTTCATGCGCTCAATCGCCGCGTTAATCAGGTCATCGGCCTTGATTTCCACGCCTTTGCGTCCCGACATAGCGTAGTATTCGCGGCCATCAGATGTATCGATGCCCAGGCTCGCAGCGGTTGCGGCGGAGAGCGTCACGACCTCGTACGCCAGATGCTTGGAATCGTCGGCCTGCTCTGCATAACCCAGGCGGCGCACGCTCTCATAGACGACCTGCTGTAGGTATGATTGGCGGGCGTCAATTACGTTGATAACACGTTTCGCATGACCAAAGCGCGATGCCGGAGCTTCCTGCATGTTGCCTTGTAAGAGTGGATCGCTTGGTGTGCGCATCGACCAGAGCTTGCGGCCATCGTGCTGGATGCCCCAGAGTACAAAGTGGAACTCTACTCCTAGGTCATCGGACAGGCCGAACTTCCAGAGTTGGTAGGCGATATCTTTGGCCGTGTAAGTTGCTGTACCATCGCTACGTACCAGAATTTTGTCACTGGTGCGATCTCCCTCGTTCGTCTGGGCCTCGCCTTCGCCAAAGGGAAGTATCCAGCAGCCCGCCATGCTTCCTGTCTCAGGTTTCTCTAGCAGCCCGCGTCCTTTGAGCATTTCAAATGTGCTTTTCCAGAGGCCAGCCGCCAGAATAGCTGATTCCCAGGGCAACAGATCATAAGAGATGTTGAGGCGTGACATCGTTTTGAGATGAGCCTGGACGATCTGATGTGAGAGCTCGGCGGCGATGAGCGAGTAATCTGGGCCGCTCTCTGGTTTATGACTATGCTCAATAGCGTGCAGGACCTCTTTGCGCAGCTTCATTGCCGTTTGTCCAAGCTCAGACTCTTTGTCATCGTATACTTTGCTGACATTCACATAGACGCGTGAGCAGTAGTAATCAAAGGACTCGCCGGGAAGCTGCTCGTTGCCTTCAGACAGGTGCAGCAGCCCTTTTTGGAGCAACGTAAAGCCAACGACCACGTCCGCGACCTGCACACCGGAGTCGTCGATATAGTTATTCGCCTCAACCTGATATCCCTGGGAGCGTAGCATGCGCACAACAGTATCACCGATGCACGCGTTGCGCAGATGCCCGACATGCGCAGCCTTATTGCTATTAATATTTGTATGCTCAACGACGACTTTTGTCCCAATGCCCAGCGTGTTCTGTCCATAGTCCACGCCCGCCTCCAGGACGCGCCCGACAATCTCCTGGCCAAGAACTGCGTGGTTCAGACGGAAATTGAGATAGCCTGGCTTCGTCGCAGTAATTTCTTGGATTTCGGGGGCGTGTGCTGCTTCGAGTATATTCTTCAGCTCCTCAGCAATTTTTAGCGGTGGAAGCTTAAGCTTGCCGGCCCAGGACATGACGGGGACGGAGTAGTCGCCGAAGCTGGCCTGTGCTGAGAAACGGAGATCTATTGATAGTTGTGTTGCATCAATCTGGCTGGATGCTTGCATAAGGTATGTTGCTACGGCCTCTTGCATAAGGCCAGTAAGATATGTATGAATATCTTGCGGCGTTGATTCAAGCATGTGATTCGCCTCGCTGAATACTGTCATCTGTCCCTCTCTTCACCCTGAATATTGCAATTTACTATAACGTAGGTTGAGCCTGTGGTCAAGCATTTGCTCACACGCATGTTTTCAACTTGTTGTATTGAGCATTGCAAATAAAGAAAGAGGGACCGCTAATGATGCCGGCCCCTCGGAGAATCGTTATCAATACACTTTCATTTTATCAATGAAGCATCATGTTACCCATCGAGTGTGCTGATATCGCCTACTGGCTCTCCTAGCTCTTTAGCACGAATGACGCGGCGCATAATCTTGCCCGAACGAGTCTTTGGCAGACTTGGCGTAAACTCAAGCTCTTCTGGAACGGCCAGGGCACCAACCGTCGTACGCACATGACGCTTGATCTCCTGCGAGAGCTCTTCAGAGGGCTCGTAGCCATTTTTAAGGATAACAAAGACCTTGACATGCTCACCCTTCAATTCATCGGGCTTGCCGATCGCAGCAGCCTCAGCGATGGCGGGATGGCTTACCAAACTCGACTCGATCTCCATAGATCCGAGACGGTGACCGCTGACCTTGATAACGTCATCGACGCGCCCCTGCACGCGAATGTAGCCATCCTGATCCATTGTTGCCGCGTCCCCTGCGAAGTAGACATCGGGGATGGTCTCCCAGTAGGTCAGGTAGCGTGCTGGATCTTTATAGATGGTGCGCATCTGGCTGGGCCAGGGATGACGCACAATCAGGAAACCGCCTTTGCCCAGCCCAACGGATTTGCCGTTTTTATCGACAATATCGGACTCGATCGTTGGCAAAGGACGTGTCGCGCTACCGGGTTTGAGCGGCTCTATAATAGTTGGGCTGATCAGAATAGAGCCTGTCTCGGTCTGCCACCACGTATCCATAATGGGGAGTTGGTTGCGCCCGATATTGCGGCGGTACCACATCCAGGCCTCTGGATTGATGGGCTCACCTACAGAGCCAAGCAGACGGAGATTGGAGAGATCATGTTTCGCGGGCCACTCTTCTCCGAAGCGCATCAAGCCGCGAATGCCTGTTGGCGATGTATAAAGTATGCTCACCTTAAAGCGCTCAGCCACGCTCCACCAGCGATCTGGATCAGGGTAAGCAGGAGTGCCTTCGAAGAGCACACTGGTTACGCCATTCATCAATGGGCCATAGATGATATAGCTGTGTCCTGTCACCCAACCCACATCGGCGGTACACCAGAAAATATCAGTATCCTTGATGTCAAAGACGAATTTAGTTGTCGCATATGCACCAACTGCATATCCACCATGCACATGAACAACTCCCTTCGGCTTGCCTGTACTTCCACTGGTGTACAGGATGTAGAGCATATCTTCGCTGTCCATAGGCTCACAAGGCACCACGGTGCTCTCGGGAACATCGGCGAGGAGATCGTGCCAGTACACATCGCGCCCTGCCTGCATTGGAATGTCGAGACTTTCGCGGTTATAGACCACAACCTTTTCTATCGTAGGTGTCTCGGCTACCGCCTCGTCTGCGATCTTTTTAAGCTGAATAAGCTTGCCGCCCCGATAATTCCCGTCGGCGGTAATCACAATTTTCGCCTCTGCATCGATGATGCGATCGCGCAACGCATTCGCCGCGAAGCCTCCAAAGACCACTGTATGCACCGCACCTAATCGGGCAACCGCCAGCACAGCCACAATCTGCTCAAGGATCGCTGGCATATAAATGGCAACACGATCGCCTTTCTTCAGGCCAAGATTTTGCAATCCCTTTGCTAACTGATTAGTCATGATATAGAGCTGCTCGTAGGTTACTGTGCGGATATCGCCTTTGTCACCTTCCCAGTGAAATGCTACTTTGTAGCGTACCGGTGTGTCCATGTAGCGATCCAGGCAATTGTAGACGATGTTGAACTTGCCGCCCACAAACCATTTGAAGAAGGGCTTATCGGTCCATTCAAAGGTTTTTTGCCAGGGTTCAAACCAATGCAGCTCTTTCGCCATATCATCCCAGAACTCGAAACGATTGGCCAGCGACCACTTATAAAAGGACTCGTAATCGCTAAAGCCCTTCGCCTTCATATACGCCGTGATATTGGCATTCTCTACCATCTCACGGGTGGGCGAGAAAATGCGATTTTCTGATAAGATACTATCGGTGTCCTCAAATAGATTACTACTCATGCCAGAGCATCCTCCTTAATGCGAAAAGGACTGAACAAAGATTTGAAAAAGTTCAAGCATGGATCTACTTCATTGTAGACTGGCTAGCGCAAGTTTTCAATGGGCAGTTAGCGGCTATCCTTCTTTGGAAATCTGCTCGTTTATAGCTCCTTGTCATCTATCTTTTCATATGCGCTTGTGAACATTATATCGTGTAGAGAGGAGCTTTGTCTCATTTTTTACGTTTCAGAGACTATAAATGCCTTCGCTCACTCTCTGTTGTTATGCTTGACTTTCAACATTTTTTTGCGGTACTATAGCTCCGGCTAATAATGCTGAGCGTCTCATCACTTTTACTGGAAACGGGAGCGAAATTTCATGCAAGAGCGCGCTACTCTGCGTTGGTTACAACTGACGTATAAAGTTCCGAGCGAACCTTCGCAAAAGCGCGTATGGGTATGGCGTCGCCTGCAAAATTTAGGAGCCTATGCATTGCAGAACTCCGTGTATCTTCTTCCTCATTCGGATGAAGTTGAAAAACATTTCAGCCATCTCGCGCACGAGATTCGTGAGATGGGGGGCGAGGCAAGCATCTTTTCCGTTGTCGCGCTTGATGTTGCTGATGAGAGGCGCATCCTGCAATCGCTCCTTGATGTGCGCAATGCCGACTATAACAAAGTCATAAAGGTGTGTGCCCGCTTTCTCCTCAAAGCTCTGAATCTAGTCGAAAAACAGGTCTGGAATGAACAGTCGCACGATGAGTTTGCCGAGGTATTGGAGAAGGTGCATGTCTTATTTCGGACTGCTAAACGTCACGATGTGCTTGGGTCCCTTACCGCGATCGCCCGCGCTTCCGCTGCTGAGTCCATCACAGTATGCGAGCAGGTCTTTCGACTTTTACTAGAGAAAGACTTTCCTAAAGTCCGACGCCTGCTAGAAATGAATTATGAGTGGATCTCACCAGAAAGCCCCCAAATTTTTGATGCGAGGAAGGACAATTCTCCGCACATTGCATAAGAAAGAACATTTTCTTCCTCTTTCGATTTTCCACTCTGTATATGATCATAGAATACAACGAAACGCTTCCCTCGATCGTATAGAATGTAGATATAAAAAGTTATGAGAAGTAGGCAGTTCTCCTATTCTCCGGGTTAAGGAAAAGATTATGCAAAAAATAGATCAGAATCGACGTTCCAGTGGTGCGAAGGCTATTGCACTTGATCAAAGAGCGATGGTAGCACGCTATCGTCTCTATATGTTACTTTCAATTGTCCTCTCCGCCGCATTCGCTCTCGGTCTGCACCTTATCTTTGGGCGCTAGAGCGTGTTGTTCAATTTTAATATAAAACGGCACTTGCTTCGGGCAAGTGCCGTTTTGGTGCAGAAGAAGCGGTAATATGCTTGCATACCACGTATAAAATGAGTACGCTTCTACCCAGAAAGAATAGTTCCAAAGAGCATAGCGGTCTAGTGACCACCTGTTTTCTCTGGCTTCGTACGGGGAACGACAACCCGCACCGGGTGGACTACCAGGGATGCAAGCACCCCCTTACCATCCTCTACCCCCTCCGACCCGAAGGCATCAGGGGCTACTTTCCGTATTATATTACCGGCACCATTGATATCAGCATTGATCTCTCGTCCATTTGACGCCCGGTACAGCCCACGCTTCACACGCTTGCCGCTAAACGTATGCTTTGTCTCATCGTTCGGTTTGCGCCTTGGCAATGGGTCCAAGTCAAGAAGACTCGCTTTGCTGGTGTAAGACTCTTTTGTCAGCTTTACTGTGATGCCGACCAGTTCCGCTTTATAGCTCAGCATCGAGATAAAGCGTGCATGTGGCACTTGCACAAAGTTTTGGTTCGTTTTCTTGCCCATGTTCGCCCCTGCTTCCACCCATCATTCTTTCCAATGACCAGCACACCAATACCATCTTGCACGAGGAGATCAATCACCTGCTTACTCACCGTGTGCATATAATGATCAATACGCCGATTGCGCTTGTTGGTCATACGCTCTATACGTTTGGTTGTGCCAGTGTGACCTAGTTGCTTTTGCAGGTCTGCTTTGCGCTTGTTGTAGTATTGGTTGATCGACTTGACAGGACGCCCGTTAACGATGACCGACTCAAAGCCGGGTTTGTTTGATGTTAGCGCCACGAGATTGTCGAGACCAATGTCTATACCAGCATAGTAAGCAGGGTTGACTTCTGCTTGCTTCACTGTTTTCTCATACACCACTTTGACCACATAGAACCCTTTTCGAGGCACAATGCGTACTTGATCGATGGTTGCAGGCTCTTGTTTCGTCTTGATCACGATAGGCAGTTGTGATGGCTTGATCATACCACGGTCCAGGCTTCTCCTGCCACGGCTCACTGCCTGCATCGTGTAGACAAGCAGGTTGCGGCCTTCGCTCTTGTGTTTGTAGCCCGGAAGCTTCGGACGCCCCAAGAACTTCGATGGGTCTTGCTCGTAGGCCGCACGACCTTTAAAGAAGCAGTCCCAATCATGATGCAGTTGCATCAAGACTTGCTGACTCACCTTCGCCGGGAGTGCTTTGTACGCTTCATGCGACTGCATACGCCATTGCATGTCGTTGTAGTTGAGGTACGCACCCCTGAATGTAGGATTGTCGTACCTCGTAGTTACCAGCATTGTACAGATTCTTGGACTTGAACGCTGCTTCATCAATCACGTTGTAACGTAAGTCTTGTTTGTCGATGCAATGCTGCTCCACTAACTGCATGTCGCTGCTTCTCCTTGATTGAGGTAAAACGAGCGTATATCTACCCGTTTCACCTCTCTTCATCCCTCTTCTTTTACGCTTCGTGCAACACGGTCACGTGCTGTTGCAGCGGGTCAGTTCTCGGTTCCTACTTGGGGAAGAGTGCCGCACACAGGTAGCCAGTAAACTGACCCAGCATATCCTCTAATGCGTCGATCTCCTCTTCAACAAAGTAATAGCGTTTCGTCTCAGGGTCCTGATGGGCAATAAAGCGCAGCAGGTCATGCGCTGTCACGATCTGTGTTGATTCTCGTTCGTCCTGGCCTGCCTGATAGTCTTCTTGTCCGGTGTAAAAGCCATCACGGAAGCGCCAAGTATTCAAGCGCAACGTCACTGAACCAAACTGCACCTGTGGAGCGTCAGGCTCAGTGTGGTCCCGCTTGCCTAAGAACAGATTATGCATAGTACCCAGGATATACCCGGCGTTCCATTCATTGCTGGCATTCACATCAAGGATATTCTTGACGATGTTCTCATAGAGTGCGGTGTCGGTCAGGAGATGCGTTTCCTCACTGAGTGGGCTGAGAAGACCATTGCTATAGCCGTCTTCAAACGCATCAGCGTGGACAAGGATAGAGGATTGACCGTACTTGAACATCTGTGGTAATTGTGTTGTTGCCATGCTGCAAGCTTCCTTTCGGCTTGACTCGTGGCTCTCCTCCCGCTATGCTAAGTGGCTCTCCTCCCGCTATGCTAACGGGTATGGAGAGGCTAGGAACTACTTAACTGACTAGCTTCTCTGCTGGCCTACCGCGCTAACGGTAGGCTTCTTTTGTTTCTACCCTAAAACATCTTAGTACCTAATAACATAATGTAACATGATCCTACAAGCTACTAGGTTATGTCAGGATATACTAACATTGACAGTGCAATAGTAACATGATATCTTAGGAGAAGTCAAGAGGAGAGGTAGGCAAACATGTCACATGCCAACATTTCGAGAAGTACGCTTCCAAGCGAGGCTATCAGTAAACAGACTTGCACGTTTAGCTGATGTAGATTATAAAACTGCACAGAGAGCAGATGAAGGCTTACCAATACAGCAGTTGAAGGCAATGGCGCTCGTTGAAGCATTGAGTCGAGAATTGGGGAAATCCATCAAATTGGATGATATTGACGATCTAAAAATTTCTTAGCAAGAAACAGGGAACATTTTTACTGGCAAGATATTCCCCGTTTGTCTTTATACATCGAGACTGCAAATCCTGAAATAAAACGCTATGTTTTCAAACGCTAGTTCGAATAATTTCAATACTCCTATTTCTTCGCAACCCGCACGTGATATAACTCCTCGCCGTTTGATAGTGACGGCGGGTGTTGTTGCATTTGCCATACGCGACTGGTCGCTGCGGGTGTTGTTGCGTATAGGTCCGTGGGGACCACCGATGCGCCTGGTGCTTGGCAATGAGTCGGTGGGAGACTCTGTGGATCGGACGCTAGATGCGCTTCTGCTTTGGGCACCTGATGCTTCTTTATTTCAACTCAAGGCTGGTTGGCAGGAGCAGCAGGTACAGGTGTGGGGAAGCGAGGAGCAGGGAATGGCCGTCTCGCTGATTCACAGTATATTGTTGCGCGCCAACCGGGATGAATTGCGTCCAAATTTGCATCTGCAACCAGTTCCCAGCCTGCGCGTCGAATGGGTCTCGATTGCCGATATTGAATCGGGACAGCGTTCAATGGACCCTGATGTAAAGCCTGGAGTGTTGTTAGCGCTACAGTCGCTGCGTGCCCAGGTACAGCGTGAGCCCGAAGTCGTCTTGCGTTATCTTGCAGACATGGGTCAGGTACGTACGGTTCCGTATGTTGCCAATGAATGGTGGCACAAAGAGAAGGATGCTACAGCCAACGCGACGCATCGAAATACGTTGCCGCTAAGTGTTGTGAAAGAGCCAGAGGTAGGCGACGGAACCTTGACTCTGGCCGAGGCATCATTGCTCTATCGAGCAATCTTCCCACCCGATGAGCAGATAGATCTCTCGAACTTGCGGCGCCGCTTTTTAGCGACGAATAAATTGCAAGCACTTGATGAGGAGCGGGCGGTACGCGGCCGTGAGGTAGAGTGGAGACGTGTGAGCCGCGTCTATCGCTATCTTGATTAAATAGTTTCTCATTGGGCTGAAAGAGCCAGCGATCAGAGCTAGTTTCTGTGCTATGATTTAAAAAAGAGTAGTTTTGTTAAGGGGAGTATATGGCAAAGGTAACAACTGGCACAGGAGACACTGGCTATACAGGCTTAATCGGGGAGCAGCGCGTGCCAAAGTACGATCCTCGTCCCGACACTTTTGGTACGGTGGATGAAGCAACATCTGCGCTCGGCCTGGCTCGCGCTGTTGCACAGGATCAGAAAGTTAAAGCCATCATTTTTCATATTCAGCAAGAACTGTATCTGCTGATGGGTGAGCTAGCCACGCCGCCTGAGAACTATGACAAGGTGGGCCTGCGTGTAACTGCTGAGCATGTGCACTGGTTAGAAGAGCAGGAAGAGGAATTGAAACGCGAAGTGGAGATTCCGAACAAATTTGTAATTCCTGGCGATACGCTTGACGGTGCTGCCCTTGATCTCGCTCGTACGATTATTCGCCGCGCGGAGCGGATGGCTGTGAAACTGCTCCACGAAAAGGTTATCCAGAATACAGAAGTAGTACGCTATCTCAACCGCCTCTCCGATCTAGTCTTCATTCTTGCACGATTTATTGAAGTGAAGTCCTCGCTCGCTGAAAAGCCTGAAGAATAAGCAAGCCATTTGCGAATACTCTCTGTGCCATTTGGAATACAGTGACCGGTTCAATCGCTGAGTCCTCACGAAATGTGAACTGCTTCATAGATTTACTGTGAAAAAGATTGCAGAATAGAAGAGGATGGTCGATAGCCGGGTAACCTTTCTGCGTTTCCTGGCTGAACAAATGTAGCTGTCTATTCGAAACAGATACACTCAGCATATAACTGGATATAAACGTATGAATGCAATAGAAGCAGTAGAAATATCAGAAGATGAAGCTCAGCTTGTGAGTGCAGCGTGCAACGGCTCAATTGTAGCCTTTGAGTCTCTCCTCCATCTCTATGAACCACGAATCAGACGCATGCTGTATAGTATGACGCAAGATGCGCAACTTACACAAGATCTTTGCCAGGATACCTTTCTAGCGGCATATCGAGCTCTACCTAGAATGAATGGAGATGAGCTGCACTTTGCTCCCTGGCTCTATCGTATTGCTTTAAATCTAGTACGTAGCGAGTGGCGTCGTCACAAACGCGTCAAAGTCGTTCCATTTCTGTCGCCCCAGGGGAATGAAGATAATGTATTCGATGAGCAGGCAGAAGATTTTCTGGTCAGTGACGATTAATTTGAGGAGCGTGTTGCGCTGTCCGAACTCGTCCATCACGTTCTTGCTCAACTGCCGCGCTCTTCGGCACAATGTCTTCTTCTGGATGCAGAGGGCTTTACATATAATGAGATTGCCGAAACCATGCAAGACTCTCTTTCAGCAGTTCGTAGTCGATTGTCTCGTGCACGACGAGCATTTCAACGCATTTATACTCATCTTGATTAACGGATAAAAAAATTAGTCTTCATTAGAACTAGAAATTCCCGTTCAGCAAATTTTGAAAGAGCGTCTCTTGCAGACGCTCTTTCCTCAGCAAGCCTTGAAGGTCTTACAAGAGAGATTACAGCCCTGGAGGAGCTGTAACACAATTTAAGTGTATCGGACTTTACATATCAATGCAGCTAGGCGGGAACTATGGCTCCGCTACAATTTGTAGTGCACGTACCCCCTGCATATCAAGCCAGTACCGCTGCTTTGCCTTCACAATCCGGATGAGCACATTATCGCAGGAAGGACAACGTATAACCGTTCCTATTGCACTTATGTAGACATTGAGCGCTCCTACCTGGTAGGTAGAACCACAGGAGGCGCACGTACCCTCGACGGTTGTCATTTCAAAAGGAAATATCTCTTGAAGGATGCCGCCAGCGACATTCCCATCTAATGTATTATCGTCCATTAAGAGCCTCCTGTTGCACCAAATCGCTCTGTTTTGATACGAGACGCTTCGTATCCGAGTGGAAGCAGACTTGTCGCTGCCGTTTCGACAAACTGTGTTGGACCACAGATGAAGGAGAGAGGCCGCTGTTCCATTGGCCAGGCAATTTTACGTAGAAGATCAGCATCGATGCGACGACTATAACCTGTCCATCCTGAAGGATGTGAACGAGTAAATGTGTAAATTACGTTAAGCGTCGGGTCATTTTTTGTCAGCCGGTCTAACTCCTCGTGATAGATCACATCTTCGTAGGTACGTGACGAGACGAGCAGGCGTATAGGAATGCTACTCTTCACAGCATTACGATGACGAATCATTGCCATGAGTGGAACAATACCAGATCCGCCAGCGATGAGTAGCAAAGGACCACCTATAGGCACATCCCAGACAAAGTAACCACCAATCGGGCCACGTAGTTCTACCTTGTCGCCGACTCGCAGTTCATCCGTAAGATAAGGCGATACCTCACCATTGTCTAAACGTTCAACGGTGATCATAACTTGTTGCTGATCTTCAGGAGGTGAGGCGATTGAGTAGCTTCGCTCCACCTGATATCCATCCTCAGCAGTGAGCCGGATATCTACATGTTGACCTGCCTGATGACCCATCCAGTCAGGTACAGAAAGAGTCAACGTTTTAGTACGAGGCGTTTCAGGATGCGTCGCAGTCACCTCACCGAATTGCCATGCTAGTCGCCCTGGTAGCGCTGTTCTTGCCACGGATCACCATAATTATTATAGCCAAGCGATTCCCAGAAGCCGGGCCGGTCCTTCTCGACTAATTGAAGGCCCCGAACCCACTTGGCACTTTTCCAAAAGTAGAGATGAGGAACGAGCAATCTTGCTGGCCCACCATGTTCAGAGGCGAGTGGCCCAATTTCATAATTGAATGCAATCCATGCTTTCCCACCCAGAACATCGGCCAATGGCAAATTAGTCGTGTAACCACCCTCGCTGAAGGCGATAACATATCTCGCACTGCTGGGATCATAGTCGACCTGTTGCAAGAGCGTCTCGACCGAGATGCCTTCCCAATGTGTATCCAACTTCGTCCATTTAGTTACACAACTGATATCGACAGTTGGCGTCTCACGGGGCAACGCAAGCAATTCCTCCCAGGTCCAGCGCTTCTGCTCTTTTACATTCCCAGTGATAGTGAAATCCCACTGATCCAGGGGGGTGTGTGGAGTTGGACCAGCAGAGAGCACAGGAAAACCGCGCTCAAGATACTGTCCAGGTGGAATTCGTTTGGTAAGGTCGTTTTGTTGACGATGACCACGAAACCCCCGTGAAATAAAACCTTGACTCATATTTGGCAATTTCTCCTTTGCGTGTATGGTTCTGCTGGCACTATATCTAGAACAGAAAAAGTGAGCAAAAACCGATTGTCAAGATTGGACTAGAAAATATGATAGGAGACAGAAAAGACATGTAGTGAGTTGCATATCTTTTCTATCTCCTTATACGTCAGCCTTTTATAATAAGTTTCTACCTACGTTGTTATTTCTGCTCTTTCGATTCGAATAGTACGGAATCGAGGCTTTTTGGTTTTCTTCTTGGTGTAAAGAAACGCCTAAAAAACAAAACACTTGCAATGGCTCCAAAGACAACGAACGAGAGGACGGCAAACCAGATGTCGAGATAGCTGTTCATCTCTTTATACTTCATCTTTTCAGGGGACTGGAGGGACGTGTACATATTTAACTGTTACATTTATTATACGTTTGACTAGCCTTTTTGTCGTAGATTAATTATGGATATTGATCCTTTTTTAATGTTTTCGTTGTTCTAAAAATAACTATATATCTTTTGCTGTACCGAGGAAAAGTGGTGAAAATGTGCTCTGGACATACAACTGGAAGCGTACATCTCTCTGTCTCTTTTTAGAATGAGGCATATAGCTTAGATAGATATCGTCTGAGGATGGGAAAACTTTTTGAGTGTGTTCTCGACTAGTTTGAGATCAGTTGCGGCTTGGCTGTTTGCAAAGATGGTTTGCGCCTCGTATATATAGTTGAATCCTTGTTGCTGAAGGGTTGGGGCTGCTGGTTGTTTAAAAGGTGAGATATTACTTTGTGATAAAGCTGTATGGCGCTGTAGTAAGATGTCGCCATAGGTATAGAGGGTTCGTGCATAGTCGAGCAGGAGGCTGTGCTCTCGACAGAGCTGTATTGCGCGCTGAAAATGACTATCAGCTTGTTGTGGTTGGTCCTCTTGTGCCAGAATGCGTCCCAGTAATCGTAAGGCTCGGGCGACGAGTCTGGGTGTGTCGTGCCCTTTTGCGTCCTGTAGAGCTTCCCGTGCTGTGGATGTCGCCGCTTCTAAATCGTCAAGCAAGAAATAGACCAGGGCTAAGAGATACTTTCCCTCGATGATATTTTCAACTTCCATGCCTTCAAGTGCAATTGCCCTTTGAAGGATAGATTGAGCGTGGAAGAGATAGTGCTGGGCGTGAGACTGAGCAGTCTCTTGTTCTATAAGTTCGGGTGACACAAGCTCTTCAGTGATCTGGGCGATGCGTAGATCCGCCAGACCAAGTAGGGCATAGCGAATAGAACGTGGGCTCTTGATGGCTCGCGCGCTCTTGATAGCCTGCTTTATGTTCACGGCGGCCTGCTGACAGTTGCCAAGGTCTATCTGTACCGAGGCCAGAGCGACACGGCTTGAGCTCATATGCTCGCGATCGGTGATACGCCCTGCAAGGGTGAGGCTTTGTTGGAACCAGTTCTCCGCCTCGTTTAAATTCCCGGCGCGTTGAGCCAGATCACCCAGATTATGGGTGACGAACGTCATATTCGGCAGGTCTCCTCCTTGCTCAGCTAGATCCAGTGAGCGGTGCAAATACTTCTCCGCCATATTGTGTTCGCCTGTTGTGATAGAGACCGCACCAAGATTTCCGTAGACGCGGGCCATAACGGAGATGAACTCGCTCTGCTCATAGATCGCTAAGGCGGTATGGAGATGTTCGAGGGCAGTGTCATTCTCTCCCAGGCTCGCTGCAACAATGCCCAGCCGCTCGTGAGCATACCCAATCTCCAAAGGATCTCCCTTTAAGGCCCGCTCAATCCGTGTGGGCGGTGTTGCCCAACTTGTCGTGTTACTATCATCAGCTACAAGAGGTGATGTGCCTCTTTCAGATACATCCAAATAGGGTTTTTGTTTCTTCCCTTCATCTCTAGCCTGAAGAGGGCGCTGAACCACCTCTTCCAGCATTTCCAGCGCTTCCAGTAGGTAGCGGCGAGCTTCATGATAATTACCATCCAACCTGAGCATCGCACCGTATTCAATTTGCAGACAAGCCCAGGTCGCTCCGCTGCTTATACCTGCCTGTGCCATAACATCTTTTCCTGTTCTATAACAAGCGTAGGCTCGCTCATAATCGCCAGTCGCTGACCACGTTTTACCAATCTCGCGCCAGAGAAGCGCCTGGATTTGAGCCTCCATCCGTTGTTGCTCTTCAACCGGAGTTAAGGAGTGGATAGCATGCTGAAAATGCTCTGTTGCCCGTAGTCGTAAGATATTTTCATAACAGCGTCTTCCATCTTCAAAGTTTCCTAAGATGACGCTGCAATCTGCTATACGTTCTAAGGTACGACTGGCATGAAGGGGGTCGGCAAAAGGAAGCTGAACAGCATCTTTTGTGAGGAGACGTTGAAGCTGATTGTGAATATCTGCGCCTGCCAGAGAAACGCTGGCATTGTTGATGAGTGCTTGTAGGACCTGGATGTAGTGTTGTTGAGCCTCAGCATAGGCAGCAAGCATGTAGTCTTGATTCCCTGCAACCTCTGCGTAGTGAGCAATCTGTGCTGGATCGCCGCCTCCTTTGTTCAGATGATAGACGATAGTCGCGGCAGCTTTTTCAGAAGATGTGGCTTTAATCGCCTCGGCTGCTTTGCGATGAAGTTGAGCCCGCCTTGCAGCAGAGAGCCGACCGTAGAGATGGCTGATGATGAGAGGATGCCAGAAGTGGTATGTGATATGTGCTCCAGTTCCCTCCTCAGTCAGAAGACCAGCGTGAAGGGCTTCCTCCAGCAGATCCAGCACACTATCCTCATGCTGCTCACCTGTCATTGGCTTCAACTGGCTTAACTCAAAGGAGCCTCCAAGCACCGCCGCCTTGCCTAGCAAGCTCTGGCACTCGCTACTGAGCCGATGCAGACGACGTTCGAGAACGGCGGCGATGGCTTCGGGAAGTAGGTTTTCTGACGGCTTCGAACTACGCTCGGCGGATGCTTTACGCGTTTCTTTCAGCGAGGGCGGGTAGGACATATCAGGAAATGGTTGCTCATCGAGTTCAATAGCCTCAAAGGGATCTTCATCTTCGTGAGTTGCGCTCACATGTCGTGCCAATTCCTCGGCGAAGAAAGGGTTGCCTGACGCCTGAGTCTGAATGCTATGGACGATCTCGCCGGGTAGATGCGAAACCATGCTTCCAATTTGAGACTGCGTCAGCGGATGAACAGGTAGAGCGACGAGTGTCTGCTCACGGCGGAGATCTGCTATGAGCGAACGAAGTCTGTGTTGTGGAGCGACCTCGCTGTCCCGGCACGTACCCAAAATCAGGATACGTCGATTGGAGAGATGATGGACAAGGTATGTAAGCAGTTCAATACTGCTATCATCAGCCCAATGCAAGTCATCCAGAACGAGGAGCAGGGGCTGAACTTTGCTGCATGCCTCGATAAGCGTAAGCGTCGCCTCCCATAGATGTAAACGTTCTTGCTCATGAGAGACCGATGATATTGACTTTGGATTTGTAGTTAGCGGGTGCATATTGAGATCGGGCAACAAAGCGCCGAGTCGTTCGATCTTGGGTGCCGATGAGCCCAGAAATGCAGATGTTGTCTCGTTGGTAGCCATCATGCTCTGCACTAGTTCTACAAAGGTCGATGTGCTCTGGAACAAGGTGCGCAACAGCTCGGTCCAGGGATGATAAGGAATAGAACTTTCTTGCTCGTATGATCGGCTCCAGGCTACGATCCAACCGCGCGCATATGCCTCCAGGCTGAGTTCCTCTGCCAGCCGTGTCTTCCCGATGCCGGGTTCACCTTTTAAAAGCAAAAAGTGTATATGTTCTGGTGATAGTACTGAAATGGCAGACGAGTCAGAGATCTTCGCACCTTGCTCTTGTAGTTCTGCTGATTGTAGAGATGCTGTCGGAACACCCTCAATTGCCTCCATAATCTGATGCAGCATCTGCAACTCGCGCTCGCGTCCAATCAGTGGGCTCTGATTGTGACGGCCGATCTGGAAAAGAGGGCGTATAAATGAAATATCAGGTGTATTTTTCTGATCTGGTTGTTCAATTTTTATGGTAGGCTTTACGGTCTCTTTTGCTACTATATTTACTGTATTTGTTGTATTCGTATTGGAGAGCGAAGGAATGTGGCCCTTGCAGAGCTTCTCGTAGAGCTCAACTGTTTCAGGAAGTGGATCGCTTTCGTCGTCCCGTCGGAGCATCTCGGCGTAGCGCTGGTACACTTGCAGCGCCTCTCCCCGTCGATCCAGTTGTGTCAACAGGATCATTAAACGTTGGAGAGCCGTCTCATTGCCGGGATCGGTTGAGCGCAATCGATCCAGCGTTTCTATCGCGTTCACAAACTCTTTGCGTTCAACAAATATCTGAGATAGCTTGAGGAGCAGACCGGCCCATGCTCGCTGCAATGCATCGCGTCGCTGTGTCGCCCATTCTGAGTAGAGTTCTTCCAGGAGATAGCTGCCTTGATAGAGGTTTGCGGCAGTTTCAAGTAGTGTTTTGACTCTATTTGCGTCCGTCGCTGTATCGGCTTCGCGCAGCAGATTTTCAAATTCCTCCACGTCTACCCAAATTTGTGTACTATCACCCAATATCAGCACATCTCTTTCGAGGCGGAGGAGACGTGATGCGGCTGGTCTCGAAATATCTGGCTCTAAGATCTGACGCAGCTCATGTACTGCACCATTGAGGCGATTTGCCGCAATATCAGGATCAAGGTCAGGCCAGAGGAGATTCATGACTTGCTCGCGACCCAATCGACGGCCTGGATTGCTGAGAAGACAGCCTAGAAGGGCTCGTGCGCGGCGTCGATGCCAGGTACGACTATCTACAGCCCGCCATTCGCGCTCTACTTTTCGCTCAAGCCGAAACTGTCCTAATAAGTAGATACGTAGAACGGGGTCAGGCGTTTGCTGAACCGATCGGTTGTCTGTTGCAGCCGACGTATCATCTCCCACGACGTTGTGTTCAGCTGCTATATCCGCAGGAAGGCGACTACCAATATATTTGCTAACAGTGCGTCCCTTCTCGCTCCAGTAAGCATACCAATATGGTCCGTGCCCGGAGCCTTCACTGCATTTGTGGCAACGGGCTTTTCCACAGCGTGTAAACTGCTGGCGATAGGTAACTTTACTATTCATGCCCTGGTCTGACCTATTCTTTGCGCAAAAGGAGACATGGATAAATTGTGTGTTCTCTCGTCTTGTTTGTCGTTTTCCTACAATGATCTCTATTATAACTGTGTTACGCAGACATCACAACGCTCTAGCCTATCTGTTCGCACCTACAGCATAGTCTGGGCATTGAACGAAGAGCATTTTCTCTCGTAATAGTTCACTGCTTGCGACCCTTAAGCAGGATAGAATCGCTTGTGAAGCTTGCGAGATGCCCATCTTCTCGCGTCACAATATCGAAGTATTGTCGAATGCGTGGCTCGCTATCCAATATATAGCGTTCGAGTGCCTCTTTATCGTCTATACTCATCTGTGAGCGTAGCGTCCAATCATCGAAGTTATGCGTGCGGCGAAAGACTTCTACGTATGCAATCTGTAGTCCTGCCTTTGTAAAGAACGCCAGCCACTCTTCTTTTGTGTAAGAGCGTTCGTGCGATGGATCACGTAGCTTTTCCATCGTGTTATTAAAGGTGTCTAACGCGGGATCTTTTGGCGCGATATTATCGATAAGCAGAAAGATGCCCCCTGGTTTGAGCACGCGAGCGACTTCCTGCACAAATCGTGCCACATTTGGGAAGTGATGAGGGGCGATACGGCAGGTGGCGCGATCAAAACTGTTGTCTGCAAACGGCAAATTCTCAGCGTCGGCGACCTGAAACTGTGCATTGTTGATGCCCTCTGACTGCAAAAACTCTCGTGCGGTTTCGAGCATGACGGGAGTAAGATCGGTGACCATGATCTGTGCGACATGTGGTGCTACCGCTCGTGCCGTATGTCCGCCGCCGGTTGCTATATCGATAGCCTGCTGCTGTGCGTTCCACTCTCCTAGCTCGATAAGCCGATTCAGGTCGCCACCTGTGCGATGCGAGACACTGGTAACATAGCTTGCGGCCGTACGGCTAAAATAATCCTGTACGCGCGCTTTCTTCTCGTCACTACTCTGTGGTGAAGGTGTGTTACTCATAGAAGTATGCAGTTCCTTATTTTTTACTCTGTTTCTACAGATCAGATCTGGTTAGATAGAGATTATTATAACATCTACTGTATACGTATCTCACCCTTTTCTTCTTTCGGCTGTGCTCTCTTGCTGTCTATGCTATGATAGATGGGTAGTATTTTCCTCATTTACACCGCTGCCGTGGAATAGATTGATATGCCAAAGCTTGAAGGTTCTGTTGAAAATATCGTCTTCCGCAACGAAGAGAATCAGTACGTTGTGGCGCGTTTTCGTTTAAATGATAGTGGACGTCTCTTTCGTGATGATCTGGCGACGATCGTCGGGATTTTGCCGGGCGTGCATACAGGCGAACTGCTCTCGGTTGAGGGCGAGTGGGAGAGTGATCCACGCTATGGTCGTCAGTTGCGCGTCACCAGCTTTGTGCAGCGCTTGCCTGCTTCTACCGAAGGGATGATCCGTTATCTGAGTTCGGGGCTGATTAAAGGGATTGGGCCGAAGAAGGCGAAGTCGATTGTAGACCACTTCGGCGAGCAGACGCTGGCGATCATTGAGCAGCAGCCGGAGCTTCTGAGCCAGGTCAAGGGCGTCAGTGCGAAAGACCGCGATCAGATAGTAAAGGCCTGGTTGGAACAGACGGATATCAAAGAGCTGCATCTCTTTCTACAGTCACATGACGTGTCGATGAATGTGGCGACGCGAGTGTATAAGCAATACGGCAAGGATTCTATTAAGGTCGTTCGCGAAAATCCTTATCAACTTGCGCAAGAAGTGAACGGCATTGGTTTTCGCACTGCCGACGATATAGCTGTGAAGCTTGGCCTGCCGCCCGATAGTATTCCACGCCTGGCGGCTGGTTTAAAATACGTTCTCACGCAGGCAGCGAATGAAGACGGGCACTGTTTTCTATTTGAGAATGACCTGCTGTATCGTGCCTCGACAATGCTACACGCCCCCATTGAGGCCCTTCAGGCGGCAATGGAGCAACTGCGGAGCGATCACGACGTATTTATTGAAGATCCATTGCCATCTCCTGCTGCTATACCTGTTCTACCTGATAGTTCCGAAGATGAGCATGAAACAGCATATTTATCTGGTGGAATGCCAGATAGCGAAGAGCAGGAGGGAGAGCCTCAATCACGGGTCTATTATGGGCCGTTCTGGTACGCCGAGAGTGGTTCTACACGGCTGTTACGCCTGCTACAAAAGGCTCCCAGCAGCTTGCCTCCAACCTCGCAACAACAATGGGATAGAGTTTTTGAGTTGCTCAAGCAGAAGCGCAATATGCATCTCACAGAGAAGCAGCGCGAAGCAGTGCAGCTCGCGTACAAAGAAAAGGTCTCGATCTTGACGGGTGGCCCCGGTACAGGTAAGTCAACATCTATTCGAGCGTTGCTTATGCTACTGCGGACACGCAAGGTTGACGTGGCTATGGCAGCGCCGACGGGCCGGGCGGCTAAACGTCTTGCGGAGGCCACCGGTGCTCCGGTGAAGACATTGCACCGGCTACTCGAATATGCTCCTCATGATAATAGCTATCAGCGTGATGAAGACAATCCATTGCCCTTCCAGTTCGTGATCGTCGATGAGTTCTCGATGGTTGATATCTTGTTGTTCTACCATCTACTGAAGGCGCTTCCTCGCGATGCGCATCTGCTCCTGGTTGGAGATGCCGATCAACTTCCCTCGGTTGGGCCGGGCAACGTTTTGCGTGATCTGTTGCGCTACGATACGCTCCCCTCTGTTCGCCTCGTGGAGCTCTTTCGTCAGGCACAGCAGAGTAAGATCATCGTCAATGCTCACCGTATCAATCGTGGCTTGCTGCCAATCACAAAAAGTGAGGCTACAAGCGATTTTTTCTTTATAGCGGAGGAAGATCCTCTCCGTGCGCAAAAGCTCATCTTAGACCTCGTTCAGCGTCGCCTGCCCATGCGCTACCATTTCAATCCAGTCAACGACATCCAGATACTCGCTCCTATGTACAAGGGAGCTGTAGGCGTGACGCTGCTTAATGAGCAACTTCAGGCTCAGTTAAATCCTTCACCTTTTGCGCAGGTGGAGTGGGGCGACCGCATATTTCGCGGAGGCGATAAGGTCATGCAGACAAAAAATGATTATGATAAGGGTGTGTTTAATGGGGACGTGGGTTTCATTCGTCGCATAGATAAAGAGAGTGCGACACTCAAAGTCGAGTTTCTAGAAGAGGCTGGTCCTTTACTAGTCGACTATGCCTTCCATGAATTAGACGCCCTGGTGCTGGCCTATGCCATGACAGTGCACAAAAGCCAGGGGAGCGAGTATCCAGCCATTATTTTGCCGCTGGTAAAAGAGCATCGTATGCTCTTGCAGCGGAATTTGCTCTACACCGCCATTACCCGTGCCAAGCGCTTCTGTGTAATTGTGGGCCAGCCGCAAGCATTGGAATGGGCTGTGCATAACGACCGGGTGGCACTGCGCAACACAGGGCTTGCAGAGCGTCTTTTACAAATGAGCAGAGGCGCTAACTCTGGAGTGTGAATGCTGCTCTTTTTCCCGCTTTATATACCTGCTATAGCAACAATAGTACAATCCTCCTCTTATTTTGCTCACTGGATAGTTATCTGCTATGATGGCAGTAAAAGGTCTTCTGATGGCAAATAATACAGATTTGAGGCAGTCTATTGTGAAGGGTTCGACAGGGCCAACCAGGCAAGGATGGCGCAACTATCCAGTCAATATCGCAATTATCTTTCTAATAGGTGTGCTCGTAGTCTCTTTGCTCGTTGCGTTGGTGTATCTCCATATGCCAGCGAGCAAAAGTTCATCTACAACAAAACAAAGAGTGTCTGTGGCGCAGAAGAAAGCTACAGCTACGGCGATTCCGCATATCACTCGTCCTGCATATACTGGTCCTTTCACTAATACGTGGACGAATATTCATAGCTTTCTCACGTTTGATTATAAAATAGAGGACTCTTCTGCCGTTGCTCAAAAGTATGACTTTGTCTGGGGTGCAAACTATAAGAATCTCGCAGCCTATCGTGCTGCGAACCCGCATATCGTTTTGAGCTACTATTTTCCTATGCATCGCAATCACGGCGATTTTATTGATACTGCTCTTGGCAAGCAGCAAGGCCTGGATTATTGGAGAGCGTTGCATCCAGACTGGGTGTTATATAAGTGTGATCGTACAACCCCGGCCTATGAATACTACGATCCAAATATGCCGTTTATTCTGACCGATCCAACTATTCTACATTGGATGGTTCAATCCTTTGCCGCACCTGCTGCACAATATGGCTATGATGCGGTTGCTCTGGATAATGTAAATATGGATAATATGTTCGGCGCTTGTGGCTCCTATGATAAGAATGGACAATGGGTGCAGCGCTATACAGGCAAGACAAATGATCCGCAATGGCAGGCAGATGTTGCTAATTGGATGGCCGAGATGCAGGAGGCGCTGCGTCATCTGTCAAAACCCTTACTGTTGATCCCTAATCTTGATCCGGGCTCGGTCGCCATTGATTCAGCCTCTATACAAAAGGTGTTGACGAACTCGGATGGCGTACTGGATGAGAGCAGCTTTTCTCACTATGGAGAGAATAATCTTTCGTCCGGTCAATGGCTGCAACTAGTGCACTATGTCAATGCAGTCCAGGCGCAAAATAAGCCCTTCTTCCTCGTCAATGAGTTTCAAAAAGATATTGCAAACAAGGATAAAGAGTGGGTCCTTGCCTCTTATCTGATGTGTAAACAGCAAGTCTCTATGATCTATTTCGCCCTCTATCAAGCCTATGGTCGTGACATGCAAATCCCCGAATTGGATGCGCAGATTGGGAGCCCACAGACCCAGATGTATGAAAAGCAGGGCGCATACTGGCGTGACTACACCAATGGTGAAACACTTGTCAATCCAACCGATACACCTGCGACCATTAAAACTGATGCTACAACGGCTTACGTAGATATCTTTGGTCAATCGATAAGCCAGACATTTACTCTGTCTCCACATACCGGCAAGATTCTTTTGCTCAAATCGCATTAGGAATGTCTTAAGTTTCAAGAGTTCGACAGAAGGAATTAGTGCGTATTGCAAATGACGAGGAATTAGTAGGCTGAGGTTGAAATATTTTCGTCTGTAGATATGTTATAGAGTGATATAATACTGTAACTACGTGGAGGGGCGCGCACATCTGTGTTCCTCTGAGCAATAGTAAATCCCTCTATAGAGGAGCAAATATGGACCGCCAAGAAGCAATTGACTTTCTGTTAGATCACTATGAGAATCCACGCAACCACGGCGAGCTGGAACATCCTGATGTAAATTCGAGCGGGGGCAATCCCGGCTGTTCTGATCTTATCACGATGCAAGCACGCTTCAACCCCGAAGGGAAGGTAGAGGCTATTAGCTGGGATGGCACGGGTTGTACGATTAGCCGCGCCGCAGCTTCCTATGTAACTGAGATGGTTCAGGGTATGAGCCCGGAAGAGATCGAATCGATTACCTTTGAAGATCTGGTTGATCAGCTTGGCCGCGAGCTTGTTATGACTCGCCCGACATGCGCAACACTTGCGCTAGGCACTCTCAAAAAGGGAGTACACGAGTACCATATGCATCAGCGTGCTGAGCAGGCCGACTATAAATAGAGCTTTTGAGAATGTATTAGAACTTCTTTTATCTCCGTCTTCTTGCAATTTAGTGGTTCGTTCAGGTTTTGATCTTTTTGCTTTTTTACACGTCTTGGGCGGAGTTCGAGACGTGTAAAAAAGCAAAAAGATCAAAACCTTTATATAGAACTACAATTTGTATGTACTGCGCCAGTCTGCCAGGATATCCAGGGCTTGCTGGTGCAGTTTTTTGTGCTTAGAATCGTTCAGCCAACGGCTGACTCCTGATGGGTGTGGCAGTGGCAGGTAAAGTACGCCATCGCGTTCCTGATAAGTACCAATGATATCTTCCAGCTTATGCTTGCCAAGAAAGGCTTCAATGGCCATCGTGCCTATCAGGAGCACAACCTTTGGGCCAATAATTGCTAGTTCCGCGTCTAGATATGGTCGGCAGAGCGCAATTTCTGGTGGTGAGGGTTTGCGGTCGCCGCCGCCGCGCGGATTGCGGCCCGGATCACAGCGAGTGAGTGAGCTAAGATAGGTGTGCTCGTGTAAGTAACCTGGAGGGAAGCCCGCTATCTCAAGCCAGCCCTGCAAAATCCGCCCACCTGGCCCGCTAAAGGGCCTATCTCTAGCTATTGAGAGATGACCAGGGGCCTGCCCGATCACTATGATACGGTTGTCAACGCGCCCGCTCACAATCGGATGAGCTTTAGGGATATAGCCATGTTGCTCACAGAGTCGGCACATGCGAATATGTGATTGTAGGATGGTGAGCTGCTCAGCTCTATCTTGATCGAGTTTGGCCTTCAAGATTCTCTTCCCGACTTCTTGCTATCTCTGGCTCTTCAAGACTTGGTTCGTGAAAATGCTTCGCGAGATGGCGATACTGTCCCTGGTAGTAGGTGAGCGGGTGTAGGCTGTTGGCGGGCGTAGTTCCATCGGACTCTAGTAGAGTACTTTGCTCTTTTCCCTCGTCATTGACAAAGGTGACTCTGCCGTCTGTGCCCATCGCCTCAACCTGACCGAGAAAGATCGTGTGGTCGCCACCAGGGTATTCAGCTACAATCCGCGTATCTACAAAGGCGAGCACATCATCTATAATGGGTGCACCTGTGACGGCTGTATGATAGGAAGCATGATAGAAGTTTTCATAGCGCTCTTTACTATTTGTTGCAAAGCCACGCGAGAGATCTTCTTGCTTATCTGTCAGCATATTGACTGCGAAAATCTTGCTCGCGCGAAAAAGTGGAAGTGTATTGCTGTTATTATCGATACAAACCAGGACAAGTGGTGGATTTAATGAAACTGAGCAAAATGCGTTAACCGTTAAGCCCCCAATCTCCTCTTGACTGCGCGTCGTAACGACCGTTACTCCTGTGGCAAAGCGTCCCATTACCTGCCGGAAGAATTCTTTCTCAATAGCCATGTGTTAATCCTTATAGTTGGAACATATGAAAATGTAGGAACGCCCATTGGGCTCCGCGTTGAACGCAGTGGCTGGTTCCTCCCCGCCTCTAAAGTGCGCTCTTTGTTTGTCAGGGCGACTATCTCTTGTTTACAGAGTATCACGCTCAGCACGCGTCTTGTCAACTGTACAAAAGTGCAGCATAGCAACAACTGGGCGTTTCTCTTGCCTCAACCTGGAGGAGAACAGCGGGGAATTTATCGTATGAGGTAAAGATTGTTTGTTGACAGAAAGTAGTCTATGTCGATATACTGACTATACTACAATTGTACAGCATGTTTATCAGGTGTCCTAAAATAAATTAGGAAGAATAGGGAAATCGGTGTAGGTCCGATGCAGTCGCGCTACTGTAACTGGTGAGCGGTTATTCATTATCCTATCCTCTTTAGCTTAAAGGAAATAGGAAGGCAGATAAGCCGCACTTTTCGCCAGAAGCCAGGAGACCTGCCTGATAAAAAGGCTCACGATCCTTCGCGTCAAAAGGGGTGAACCAGGCGATGAAACTCGTGACACGTCCGCTTCGCATGCAGGTCAATGAGAAAAAGTATTTCCTCGCTGCTCCTGTTGTGCTTCCTACTCTGGCTGTTCTTTTGCTGCTTGCTATTCTTATAGCCGTGAGCTTCGGCTCGATCTCTATTCCTGTTGCTACCATTGTGCAACTTCTCTTGAATGGTACTGGCCTCTTTCATTTTGTCCGTCGATGGGATGCCTCGCTTGAGGTTATTATCTGGCAGGTACGTATGCCTATTGTCATTGGCGCGGCGCTTGTTGGGGCTGCCTTAGCCGTTGCGGGTACGCTTTTTCAGGGGATGCTGCGCAACCCTCTGGCTGATCCATATCTAATAGGAACATCATCTGGCGCAGCCCTGGGGGCGACCGTTGCATTTGTCCTGCCCTTTGATACGGTCTATGGAACGTTCTTTCCCCTGACTCCGCTGCTGGCCTTTGTAGGTGCGCTCCTCACCGTTCTGCTGGTGTATGCAATCGCACGCTCCGATGGACGCGCTCCTGTTGTGACGTTGCTTCTAGCTGGTGTGGTTGTGAACGCCGTCCTGGTTGCGTTTCAGACACTGATCTTGACGCTATGGCCTTCTAATGACTTTGGACGTATTCTGGGTCTTTTCAACTGGCTCTCAGGAGGCGTGGCGATCGTGGGTTGGCAATCTCTCTCGGTCATTGGCTTGATTGTGATTGGAGGCATCATCTGCGCGCTCTTTTTGGCAAGCATACTGGATGTCTTTGCGTTGGGTGAAGAAAGAGCTGCCCATCTTGGTCTAAATGTAGAAGTGTCGAAGTTTGGAATTGTTATACTTGCCTCCTTGCTTACGGCTGCTGCCGTCTCTATTAGTGGCCTGATCGGCTTTGTGGGGCTGGTAACTCCTCATTTAATGCGATTGCTGCTCGGTCCCAGGCACCGTGTGTTACTGCCCGCCTCCGCCCTTGCTGGCGCGATTTTTTTAGTGCTGGCAGATCTGCTGGCGCGCGTGGCGTTAGCGCCTATGATACTGCCTGTGGGCGTCTTTACTGCACTTGTGGGCGCACCTTTCTTCTTATTCTTGTTGAGGGGCAGCAAGCGAGAATACGCATGGTAGAGCACAAGGATCGCACTTTTACGACGACGGGCACTCATCCTCTGTTAGAGATGCAACAGGTCTCCTTCGGCTATAGACGGCAGGCGCTTTTGTATGAGGTTTCAGTGAGCATTCGGACTACTGAAATGGTTGGTCTACTGGGACCCAATGGCTCTGGTAAGACGACGTTGCTGCGTCTGCTCAGCGGCGTTTTACAGCCTCAACAGGGACATGTTTTTTTGAAGGGGCGCAACTTGCGTCAATGGGGGCGGCGTGGTGCTGCGCAGCATATTGCCGTCGTTCCTCAAGAGATGCATATGCCCTTTGACTTTACTGTAGAGCATATGGTAGGGCTGGGACGCACACCGTTTGTAACATCTTTCTGGCAGACGCGGAGGCGGCAGGATTCCGAGCTGGTGCAGGATGCGATGGAGGCGGCAGGTGTTTCAAGTCTGGCCGAGCGGATCTTTAACGAACTGAGTGGCGGTGAGCGGCAACGGGTGATGATCGCGATGGCTCTGGCTCAGCAACCTGCTGTATTGCTACTGGACGAGCCGACGGCCCATCTGGACATTAAATATCAGATTGAGACTCTGGAGCTGGTGCAAAAGCTGAATCGTGAGCGCGGCATGACCATTGTGGCCGCTCTACATGATCTGAACCTTGCAGCACGCTATTTTCCTCGCTTGCTGCTCTTTCAACGTGGTATCGTAGCGGATGCGAGTCCAACGGAGGTCCTTGAGCCAGACCTGTTGCGCCGCGTCTATGGGATTAACGTCCAGGTTGGTATTTTGCGTGGTGCTGAACATTTAAGTGTGCTACCGCCCTCGCACGATACTGATACTGCTCAGGATGGTCCGCCGCCCTTTGTGCATGTAATTGCTGGCGGGGGTTCGGGGGAGTTAATGATGCGCGCGCTTGCAGACGCGCATATTTCGTTTAGTGCAGGTGCGCTCAATATAGGTGATAGCGATCATACGCTTGCTTTGCGTCTGGCAAAAGAAGTTGTCACTGAGCAGCCATACTCGCCTATCTCTCAATCTGCTTTAGCAAAAGTTCGTACTTGCCTCGCAAGCGTGAAGCTGCTTATTCTCTGCCCAACTGCGATAGGGCCTGGAAATCTGGCCTTGTTACAAGAAGCGGTACACGCGGCGGCAAAAGGACTGCCAGTCGTTCTGCTCACATCTCCCATGAATACTGCTTGCGTTCCCGATGATACGACGATGGAGATCTCAGATGATGTGCAACTTCTTGATATGGCTGCCCGTGATTACACACAAGGTCAAGGCCTGGCATTGCTAGAGCGGCTTATGCAGAATGGCGCTATCGTATTGGGATCAGTAAATGAAGCTATGGAGGAAATAAAAAAATATAGAGAGAACGTTGTGACATCGATCGATACCAGGTAAGATTGTCTGATGAGCGTCTGTTTTTAAGAAAGAGGAGGCTAGCTATGGCAACGATGGAGGGTGTTGTTTTACCCGGAAATAGACAGGTTTCTATGCAGGAGTTTCCTGTTCCTGAGCCTGGTCATGGCCAGGTTTTGGTGCGTATGAAGGCATCGTCTCTTTGTGGAAGTGATCTGCGAGCTATCTATCGTCCGCAAAGTCAAGGTGTGGGTCCGGAGGCGTATGCCGGCGTCATCGCGGGCCACGAGCCGTGTGGGATCATTGAGCAGGTTGGTCCGGATGTTAGACGTTTTAAAGCTGGAGATCGCGTTGTTATTTATCACATAGCCGGCTGTGGAGTCTGTCGAGATTGCCGTAGTGGCTGGATGATTAACTGTACGCAGCCGGGCCGCGCGGCATATGGTTGGCAGCGTCCGGGTGGGCATGCAGACTTCTTATTAGCCGATGAGCGTACGCTGGTAGCATTGCCAGATGAATTAAGCTATCTGGACGGCGCTATGGTCGCCTGCGGAATGGGTACTGCTTATGCTGCCTGCCTGCGTGCTAATATCTCTGGCCGCGATCTGGTGTTGATTACAGGTCTGGGTCCAGTTGGTCTAGGAGCGGCCCTATTATGTCAGGCTATGGGTGCACAGGTAGTTGGCGTCGAGTTTATCGCGGAGCGTCGTGAACTTGCTCAAAAGCTTGGAATCTCTGCTGTGGTAGCACCGGAGGAAGGAGGAGACCTGCTGGCTCAGGTGCAGGAGAAGTCGCATGGCCGAGGCTTTGAGGTAACTATCGATTGTTCTGGGAACGCTGATGCCCGTCACCTCTGCCTTGAAGCTGCTCGCGAATGGGGGCGCGCCGTCTTTGTGGGCGAGGGTGGGACCGTCTCATTTGAGCCGAGTCCGTTGCTCCTTCATAAGCAGCTTACGCTCTATGGATCGTGGGTCTGCTCTATACAGCAGATGGAAGAGCTGGTTGAGCACCTTGTGCGCTGGAATCTCCATCCTGATGTTCTAGTCACACATCGCTTTACACTTGACCAAGCGAAAGAGGCGTATGAAATCTTTGATACGGGCCGTACAGGCAAGGTAGCAATCGTATGGGATGAAGATAAATAACCTTCCAGGTCGGAAATTCTAAAGATATTGATGCAGAACAGATGAGACAGGATAGATACATATACAATTATCTATCCTGTCTCATCTGTTCTTTTGAAATCAGCAACGTAGATTTTACAGAGTCGTGAGGAGTTCTGGAGAGCCGTCAGTGATGGCCAGCGAGTGTTCAAATTGTGCTGAACGTGAACCATCTACTGTAGTAATAGTCCATCGATCCGCCAACGTTTTGGTCTCATATGTACCGACGTTGATCATTGGTTCAATGGTAAAGACCATGCCTTTCAAGATTTTCATGCCTGTGTTTGGGCGTCCGAAGTGTGCGACTCCGGGATCTTCGTGCAAAGAGCGTCCAACTCCATGACCGACCAGATCGCGTACAACCGAAAATCCGTTGCTTTCAGCGTATGTTTGAATGGCGGCACCGATATCGCCGAGGCGCTTGCCCGGTCGAGCCTGCTCGATACCCAGCTCAAGACAACGTTTGGCAACTTCGACAAGTTTCTGAGATTTCTCATCGATCGTGCCCACCGGATAGGTCATACAAGAATCGCCGACCCAGCCATTGAGGACAACTCCGATGTCAACACCTATGATATCTCCGTCTTGAAGTATCTTCTTAGAGCTGGGGATGCCGTGGCAGATAACCTCATTGACAGAGGCGCAAATGGTGCCTGGAAATGGTGGAACGGCTGAACGACCATGACCACCGGGATGCGCGCCATAGCCCTTGTAAATTGGAGTTGCGCCTTTTTCTCGAATGTAATCCTCTGCAATCTTATCCAGTTCAGCGGTCGATACGCCTGGCTTTACATGTGGGCGAAGGACCTCAAATGTTTCTGCAACCAGTCGGCCTGCTGCCCTCAACTTATCTATCTCTTTTTGTGATTTTAATAAAACTGCCATCTCGCCTTCCTTCCCTTAAACATCTCTAGTGACGTATAGTTTCTTTCGTCTTTTTAGATGTAGTGTGCCTGCAAATCTCTCTTCTGTGGCTCTTCCCAGGAGAGGAGATCGTCTGTCGTTACCTGAAAGTAGTGGTTAAAGTAGGTAAGCAGATGATCGATCGTCATATAATCGATACGCTGGCTCTTCCCTGTATGAAGGGCGGCGAGGACGCTCAGCGACACACCGCTCTCATCGGCAAGACGGCGTAAACTCAATGCGGATTGACCCTGCCGGGCTCGTTCAACATTCGCGCGCGCGAGCAACAAGCGTAACTTGCAAGAAATAGTCACGGCTACACCCTTTCACAACGTATGTGCTACCCTCTATCTATTTTCCCTTTTCTGTATTTATTTTAATACATAATGTTGTGGAATGTCAACACAAAAAGTTGTGAGGGATGGATGGGAGGAGTGAAACTCGTCTTCTACAATTATTGAGTATATACTGTCTGCACACTCAAGTTAAATAAATATATCCATGAATGTTAGATGTATAATAGAGAAAATAAACAATCTGTTTTTCGTTATTCTATGATATATTTCTTGACAAAATTCATGGAAGTGAACTCTTGCAATCCTAAGAGCTTGCTCGTATACTTTTATCAAATCATAGAACATATGTTGCTCTATGTGTTCTTTTTTTGTAGAATTACTTGTTAAAAATGTCTTTTGTAAATGATGGTAGAGAGGTATCTATGAGCGATGAAGATAAGGCTACGGTGACTTTGCGTTTACCCTCGACATTAAGTGCTTATAGTGGGGGTAAAAGTCAAATAGCATTAAAAGCGAATACAATTGAGCAGCTCTTCGCCTTACTTCATAGCCAACATCCTCTTGTATGGGAGCGCCTTTGTACCGAACAGGGACAAATTCGCGAGCATGTACGCATCTTTGTAAATAATCAATTGATTAGTGGACCTGATGGATTGAAGACTGTGTTAAAGCCGGGTCAAGAGATCATTGTCCTCCCCGCGACCTTCAACGTTTAAGCTCAATAATATATTCTCGAACTCACCCTAATAAGATTGTAATCAAGATGCGTCTTTTTTATCTCTTTCGACTAAATGTTGTTACTGTTGTACTAAAGACGCGTCATGTAAAGTATAATCGTGCCATATTTGTTGTCTTATTAAATTTAGAGTAAGTTGAGAAGGTAGAAGTGCGTGGATAGCAAAGTGTTTTCCTCTAATAAACATGGTGCGCAGGCATATGTCTCTTTGCCCGCTTATGCAAAACGAAAATCTTTCACAACCGTAAGTAAACGTCAGGCTTTTTTTTCAGCGGCAAATGCGTATATTCGTGAATATGCTGACGAACAGACTTTTCCTGTAGATCTTCTCAACCGTCTACGTCAGATTCAGTCGGAGATAGAGGCGCGTGGGTACTACGAGCAGACGTATAGTGAGCTCGCATATGGCGCGAAGTTGGCTTGGCGTAACAGCACGCGCTGCATAGGACGGCTGCACTGGTCCTCTTTACATGTGCGTGATATGCGCCATCTGACTACAGCGGAGGATGTTTTTACCGCGCTGATTGAACATATTCAGATTGCGACCAACGGAGGAAAGATTCGCCCGCTTATGACTGTCTTCGCCCCACAACTTCCTGGGCAGCCGGGTATACGTATCTGGAATTCACAGTTAATGCGTTATGCAGGCTATCTACAAGCCGATGGCTCTATTCTTGGTGATCCTCTGCAAGTTGAATTGACAACGATGCTGTTAAAGATGGGTTGGAAAGGGGGAGCCGGTACTGCATTCGATCTGCTTCCGCTTGTCATTCAAATGCCTTATAAGCCGCTCAGGCTTTTTGAAATACCCCTGGAGGTGGTGCTAGAAGTGCCGATCAGCCATCCTCATCATCCAGGCTTCGACACATTAGGTTTAAAATGGTATGCGGTGCCGATTATCTCAGATATGCGCCTGGAGATAGGCGGTATTTCTTATACGACCGCTCCTTTTAACGGTTGGTATATGGGTACAGAGATAGGAGCTCGTAATTTTAGTGACGCAAATCGTTATAATCTGCTTCCAGCCGTTGCAGAAATACTTGGCTTGCCTCCGTATCCGGAGCGCACACTGTGGCGCGATCAAGCTCTTGTCGAATTAAATATCGCCGTGCTACATTCCTTTGCTCTTTATAATGTCTCTATAGTAGATCATCACACTGCTTGTAAACAATTTGTGGTGCACGAAGAGCAAGAATGGAAGGCCGGGCGCGCAGTAGAGGCAGATTGGGGATGGATTGTGCCTCCCATGTCCGGTTCGCTTACTCCTGTTTTTCATAGACCATATCAGAATGAGATGAAGGTTCCCAACTTCTTTTATCAACAATCCGCATGGTGCGAGTATGAGAAATGGAGCGTTCACTCACGTTCAATTACAGATCAGGTAGAGAGCATCCTATAGCCCACATTGGCTTACTCACCTGCACTCGTTGACACAATGGCAACACAGTTTCTATACTAGTATTCAACAGTCTATAGAATCTGCGCGAAGAAGGGGAATGGTACTTTCCGATGTCGTTTACGCAAGATGAACTGCAAGCGCTCAATAGCATTTTGGACCAGAAACTCTCGGTTCACCGTCGTGAACTGGAGCGGACGTTTGATCAACGTATTCTGGGGCTGAGGCGTGATTTTGAACAACGGCTGACGACGATACAACAAGACCTTCTGCGCAACATCTCGCGTACACTGGGTGATCAGCAGAATCGTTCGAGGGATGACGTAGCACGAAAATTAGATGATCAACAAGTGCGCATGACTCGGACGCTTCTTCGCGAGATCGAGCAAAAACGTGTACAGCAGCAACAACAGAATGAAGATTTTCTAGAACGCTCGCTGGCAGCTCAACTCCTGGCTTTTGAGCAATTAATTGGTCAACGTCAATCTTTAAGCGAGTTTGACGAATCTGGCTCCTACACTGATGAGCTGCGTCCCGATTTTGATACGATTGAGGTGCAAACAGAGATACCCTGGGATGATCTTGTTGATCTGATTGATCGTATTCTTGCTGAGCGGCTCTCAACATTGCAAAGCTCCTTACAAACCTCACTGAAGGATGTCGAGCGCTATCTAGCTGTGCAGATACATGCCATTCGTGCTGCTTCGTTACATGAGCAAAAATCTGCTCGCGATGAAAGCTCAGCATTAAATCTCGATGATATGCAAGATGTTTTTAGAAGTATTGAGCAGCTTGAGCGCCTGATAGAGTCGATGCAGGTAGCTATGACAACAAATAGTGCGCTGATCTCGAACCGTCTCTATTATCATCAGCAACTGCCGTCTGAGCGCGCACATCCAGGCTCACGCGAGAATACACCGCAGGAGGTGAACACGCCATCACCTTTGCAGCAACCGACAAACGAGTGATGTTGTGCATCGTTGTTCCATATGTTGTGTTGGAAGAATATCTATGATAGAAGAGTAGATGGCTCATTTAGGTCCACATATGAAAAAAAGGGAAGAGATATAAGCATCCCTTCCCGGTCTTGATAGCTCTTTCATTGCTAAATCATATTTTTCAAAAGGTGCGATACTGTCCATTCTGTTGAGGCTGATCGCGAGGCGCATCCGGTTGCAGGTGATAAGGATGAAAGAGGGGATGAGAAGGTTGAACAGGAGGCTGCACAGCCTCTCTTCGGTCTCGACGCCGTTGAAGATCTAACTGTAGTGCGCGGTTTCTGAGTTGCTCTACCGCCAATGCATTTTCATGCTGGCGCTGTCTCTCCTGCTCCTGCAAGATGCGCTGCTCCTCTTCCAATTGTGCGACGGTAATAATCATCTTTTTCCAACGCAGGCTCGTTCTGATGGCGTAGACCCATTCTGAAGCTAGAAAGAGTACAGCAATAACTGCAAGGACTATTTTAATAATAAAACTTGTGCCAGGATTTGGTATAATGCGATCAACGAAAAAGGCAACGATCAAAAATAGAACGAGGGCAACGTGAGTGAGAATAAATGAAATATAGGGAATAAGTTTAGCCTCACTCTCGTGCTGGCGCAGCTTGAGTCTATGATGTAAGACTTCAGTGTTAAGCTGCTTCATATATGTTTCTCCTTGTTTACTGAGTCGATAGAATATTTTTGGAAACCTTTTACACAGGATCAATATATTTGTATTTATGGTTGCTTGTCAATCACCCATTCTACTCATTTGTAGAGTGAAGAACACGCTGCTTCGACATTGCCAGAGGGAAAAGAGCATATGGATAAGTGGGAAACAAAAGAGGGCGAGGGAAGAGGAAGGTAGGGACTATCTACTGGTCAAAAAAAGAGAGTTGTGCTATGCTTAGTGAGAAGGACAATTAGTGGGAAATTTCGTCCTCGCAGATTGTATCATAATTCTAAAGGAAATAGCTGATGGATAGTTCTCTTCAAAGTGCGAGTCTCACTATGGACGACTTGAAAACGTCTGCGACAGCACAAGCCGAGGACGTGCATGCTGCTGAAGAGGAGCATCATGTTCATTTGCCCAATCCAAGTGCGTGGCCTTTAATCTTGGGTGTTGCGATCCTGATAACGATCGTTGGGCTGCTCTTCATTCCTGATGGCCCCTGGCTCGCCGTTGCTGGTGCTCCCCTGATACTGATTGGGATTCTGGGATGGGTACTAGAAGATCCGATGGCACCACAGAAGGTGAAGTATGTTGCGACACCTGAAATAGTCGGTGAACTATCGAAGTTTAAAATTGGCCAGGATGTGCTTACGAAAGATGGCGAGTGGCTTGGCACGGTTCAGGCTCGCTTCAGCAACTACATTCTCGTTGATCGCGGTGGTTTATCTACAAAGGTCTATTATGTGCCACCACGCTTTATTGAGAATGAGGTGAAGAATAATACGGTCCGGTTAAAGGTCAATGAGCTTGAACTGCTTAAGAGGAATCTAGATGCGATGCCAGATGATCTATACGATGAGTCTCCTGAATTGGGTGTACCTCAGGTAAAGGGCGTTCCGCTCTTTGCGCGTGGTCCACTGTCTCCGGCGGAGACTGGTCACTACAACTACGGCCCTAACTTCCCAGGCATAAATACGGATGCCGCTGGCTCTTATCGACCAGAGGAAGTTCGTCCGGCACCTCAGAAGTATGTGGCTGATCGCCGTGGTCTCTATAACACGAGAAAGAATCTCCCTCCTCGGGTCGTAAGCCCAGACTAGTTATAGAAAAGAGGGAAGCGAGCAAAACTCACTTCCCTCTTTTCTATATTTTGTATCTACTCTTTCGCTCTCTTCTAAAGCATTGCTCTACTATTCGTAGTTGTAAAAGCCTTTTCCACTCTTTCGCCCATACATACCTGAAATGACCATACGCCGCAACAAAGGTGGTGGTGCATACAATGGATCTTTGTATTCGTCATAGATAGCTTCTGCTGCCCACATCGTTGTGTCAAGCCCGACATAATCGAGGAGCGTAAAGGGTCCCATTGGATATCCACAGCCGAGCTTCATTGCCGCGTCGATATCATCACGTGTAGCCATTCCATTTTCGAGCATGCGGATGGCCGCCAGCAGATACGGGATCAGCAGGAAGTTCACGATGAAACCCGCTGTATCCTTTGCCAGCACGGGTGTTTTCCCAAGTGAGAGCGCAAATTGTTTCACGCTCTCGACGGTTTCGTCCGAAGTCGAGATGGTTTTGACGACCTCAACCAGCTTCATAACGGGTGCGGGATTAAAGAAATGGAGTCCACAGATCTTATCGGCTCGCTTTGTTACAGCTCCCATTTGTGTAATGTTGAGTGATGATGTATTGCTGAGGATGAGCGCATCGGCTTTTAATACGCGATCAAGTGTGGGAAAGAGACGTAATTTTTCTTCCATATTTTCGATGACCGCCTCGATCACCAGATCGCGGTCTGCAAAATCTTCTTTATTGATAGTGCCGTGCAGGCGGGTGCGATTCTCTTCAACCTGCTCGGATGTGAGTTTCTGCTTGCTTGCCATTGTGTCCCAGGCGTTATAGATGCGCTGCATACCCTTTTCAAGCAGTTGCTCGTTGACCTCGCATACGGTGGTATCGTAGCCTGACTGAGCACAGGTCTGAGCGATGCCGCTTCCCATTAAGCCTGCGCCAACCACACCTACTTTTTGAATCGTCATTGATTTTACCTCTCTTTTTCAGTTGTGTCGTTCTGCTGAAATTGCTGCCATTTTGCAGTCAGAGCCTCGATCAGTGGCTTGCCTTCATGCTGTCTTTGCTGTGAACTACGTGGCGGAGCGATCTGTTTATTGCGAGCGGCGACTCCCGCGCCGAGTACATCCCGGATGATATACATATAATCGTCCATATTTGGAGCGAATAACAATGCCTGATTACTATCTTCCATATAGAAGTAGTACCCATGCTTGTTGTACCAGTCGCGTATATCAGCCTGTGAGCGAACTATCTGCCATCGCTGCTTTGGATCTGGCACATACCCGATGTCACCAAAGGGGAAGCAATGAAGGTGTGCGTGAAACACCGTTTGCCGAAAGACGCCATGCTCCCAGTAGACGGGAGGTGCGTAGTACTGCTCGAAAAAAAGGCGAACTTCTTGCTTCAGGCTCAGAAGTTCGTCGTCTAGCTCTGCTGGAACGGCTCCGTAACAGGAATAGTGTCGCTTTGGAATAATAAGCAGGTGACCTTCTACCAGTGGAGCATGGTCAGCAACAATACGAAAGTTCGCCGTTTCTTTAAGAACATAGGTGGCAATGCTGTCGAGCTGACAAAATACACAATCAGGATGGGTGGTTTGAGCGTCTGCCGAGACGCTGCTCCTGGGCTGCATTCAGATGTACTCCTTACTTGCTTTTGGAATCTTCTCTGTAAACTATAGCCCAGGGCTTGTCTTCAACGCAAATAAGGAGAGTCGCTCATCTTTGGTCGGCTGTCATCCCGCTCTCAAGCAATCTAGCCTGCATGCCGAAATCTTGCATCCGCCATCGTTAATACAGGACCTTCAGTAAGCACGCCAGCATCGACGATTTCCGCCACGATGACCGTTGAGTCGCCCGCTGGAACGGTGTGACGTACCTCGCAAGCCACCCACGCCAGGCCATCTAGCAGAACGGGATAAGTCATATCCTCTCTGCTATACCGAATACTTGTCATCTTATCAGGATGTTTCAAGGCGGACTTCCCCAGATCTCCCGCCAATTCTCTTTGTCCTTCACGAAGGACGTTCACCGTAAACTTGCGAGTACGCAAAATCATGGGAAGCGACTTCGATGTGTCTTCGACGGAGACCGCGAGCATGGGTGGCTCAAACGAAACCTGTGTGAGCCAGTTAGCCGTGAAACCATTGACATCGTCGCCTTCTGCACACATGACTATATAGAGTCCATATGTAAACATGCGTAGCGCTTGTTTTTTTATTGCTGCATCCATTCTCAAATCCTTTCTATCAGTAGTCTTACTACCATGTTAAAATAATTTAACTCCTTCAATTCTTTTACGTTCATCTCTTTAGCAGGATATACTTATGATAGAAAGAGGGAAACAAAACAAGTCTTGATAAGAGAAGATCAAAGCAAGAAAAGGAGATCTTTATGAAAATGTGGATAGCTGCCCTGTTGGGGGCGCTCGCGCTGAGTGCTCTGGCTGTGCTGCTTCGCTTGCTACAGCTTGAAACAACGGGTCAGTTGCTCTGGTTCCTCGCCATTATAGCCTTTCTTTTGTGTGCTGTACAAATCTCCCTCTTGCTTCGTCCACGAGATCGACACGGGCGTACGGCCGCTTCTGAAGGAGCAACTGGTGGAAGCAGAGGAAGGTCAAGAGGTTTTACCGAACGCTTCTTTCCAGGAGCCTCGCTTTCCAGTGGAACATATAACAAAGGGAATAAGAAAGCCTGGGATGAGAATGAAAACTTGCCAAACTACCACAATGATTAGAGTTGGGAAGCCAGTGAGTCTCAGACGAGATATGCGTTCTTTGTGATCTCATTATGCCCATCATGCTCCCTTGCTCACAGCTACAATTCTATTGTGCTCTATTTTGCTTGCGAATTGTGTTCTTTGTAAAAGGATCGAGGGTAAACTGTGTTTATAGTAAAGACTAAAAATGGAGCAGGTGTGATAGTCAAGTACCCCGGCCTAAAGGCGCGAGGCTTGTCCCTCACTGCGAACAGTGGAGACGATAGGCAGCTTGACAGGGCTACCCACCAGTGAAGGTGTACCGACACTGGCAAGAGACGAGAGATACTTCTCTCGAATATTGTAACTGGCATTTAAGTCAGCATGTAAGGAGTACCCGCATTCATGGCACCTGAAGAGACTTTGGGAGCGACGATTGGAGCGATGTTGATGCCTACATCGGCTACACGTTTGGCTGGTATGCCTGGGATCGATTTTGACGATCTGGATACCATGTATGGCCGCCTTGTAGGACAGGAACTCGTGAAACTGGGCGAACGACCAGCTATGGAAGCGCCGTTTCAGGTCAACCGTTTTGTTTTTCTTCCCACGCCCTATCTTCGAGGTAGATCATATGTTCTTCAAGTTCTCAAGAACCAGGGTTGCTCCCTGTGGAGTGGTTTGCACGATGCGTTTGGAGAGGACGTGATCATGGTCTTTTCTCTGCCGAAACCGTTTGCCCGAAAGCTTTTTCAGGTGCCTTTTAGCAGATTTTGTTCCTTTGGCTTGCAACTTACGACGAAGGCGAAAGAGACGACGCTCTTGCTCTTGCCAGCGTTTCTCACCAAGAAACTGACGTCCAGAGGTGACAGCGGGACGAACAAGCCCCAGGTCCACACCAATAACGGTCTCATTGGGGGCAATGCTTGGCTCGGGGAGAGACACCACGACGTGCAAGGTAAAACGCCCTTTGCGGTAGCACAGGTCAGCACTGCACGTTTTGTGCCCAACGTACTGCTCAAGATGTTCAGGGACTGTGAAGGGAAGCTCTATGTGTCCTGCAACGGTCGCAAGACTGCACGTATTCCGGTTCCACTTGAGCCAGTACGAACGCTGATCATAGCGAATAGGTGCAATGAGACTGTGTGGCATCTTCACGGACTTCAAGCGAGGAAGAGGGCGTTTTTGCTTCACGGCCTTCGCAACCTTCTTGGGATAGTCCTTCTCTCTCTTCGTTTTCCAGGTGAGGGCCGACTTGACGGCTTCCGTCGCCTTGACACGAGCAGCACACACGAGTTGAGAAGGCAGATCAGGATAGAGCACACGAAGAGGATAGTACGTCTCTTTATGCAACGCGATGCCATTGCGGCATCCAGTGGTAAAACCAACGCGGGTGACCTCATTGAAACAAGCCGTATACTCGTCAAGCGTTCGCTTGAGAAGAGCAGCCTGCTCAAGTGTTGGATTCAGTTGGAGAATCAGTGTTCTATCCATACAAGGACTCTATCATATATACGGCTATATTGTCAAATGGCACAGGTTTCCCCTCTGCCCGACCACTAAGAAAGGAAGACCTCTTTCCTCCCTGGCCTAAAGGTGCGGGGTTTCCAGAGGTCGAGTGATATGAGAATAGGAGTGTTTTTCCGTGAAGGTAAATAAGGCTACTCTATCTTTTGTGCTGCTATTATCGTGTATTTGTGTTGCTTTAAGCGGCTGTGGTGCCTCCAGTACCAATGCTCAAACGAGTGCACCGACGCGTCAGCCGACAAAATCTGCGGCAAGCCCAACGCGTGCAGCTACGGCAGCGGCAGAGGAGAAGGCAACGGCGGCTAGCATTGTTCTAAACCAATCTCCAGGTGCGAGTACGAATGTAAAGATTCAGGTTCCACAAGATATGCGCACAGGCGTCTTTGCGCAAGACCGTACGCTCAATGTTCCTCCCAAATTTGCCATTGCAGTCTACGCACGCATTCCTGGCGCTCGTTTTATGGCGGTGACTCCCAATGGTGATCTGCTCGTCTCAGTTCCGGGCGAAGGGAAGGTTGTGTTGGTGCGACCTGTAGCAGGCGGTAACCCACAAACCTCCGATTTTGTGGCAGGGTTGCGCAAGCCACACGATATCGTTTTCCACACTATTGACAATACGACATACATATATCTTTCCGAGTCCAACCAGATTAACCGCTATGTCTATCATACAGGCGATATGCAGGCTCAGGGTCGTCAGGTAGTTGTGACTGGCTTGCCTGATAGTAGCACACCAGAACTGCATGGAACGTATGGACATGAGCTCAAGAACATTGCGCTTGACTCGAATAATAAGCTGTACGTAGCGGTCTCTTCAACCTGCAATGCTTGTTTGTCTGACACAGTAAGTGATCCTGTGCGTGGTGCCATTTATCAATATAATGCTGATGGAAGTGGCAGGCGGCTCTATGCGCGTGGTCTGCGCAATGCGGAAGGGCTGGGCTTTATTCCAGGCACCAATGATCTCTGGGTTGCTGTAAATAACCGAGATAATATCGCTTATCCTCATCAGGATGCAACAGGCCAGTATGGACAGGTCATTCCCGCCTACGTCGATAATCATCCGCCTGAAGAGTTTACTGCTGTACGTGATGGTGGAAATTATGGCTGGCCCTTCTGTAATCCTAATCCTGATCAAAGCGTCGATAAGATGCCTTTTGATCGTGATGTACAGTTTAACGCGGATGGACATGTCGATTGTAGCAAGATGGATCGCATAGATAAGGGCATTCAGGCACACTCGGCTCCACTTGGTTTGAATTTTATGCAGGATGCAAAGACAAATCATATTGGAGCTTTGATCGGTTTGCACGGCTCGTGGAATCGAACCGCACCTACTGGCTATAAATTGATCTACTTTCCCTGGGATGCAGCCACCAAAATGCCAGGCAAGCAGGTCGATTTAGTAACTGGTTGGTTGGATAACGGGAGCGCGTGGGGCAGGCCCGTAGACAGCGTTGTAGATCAGCAGGGAAACGTCTTGATCTCTGACGATGGTAGCGGCACAGTCTATAAGCTCTCATACAACGGATAGGAATAGATGTATGCTTTTTTGCCGGACTTTTTCTTTTATAGGAGAAAGAGCCCGGCGTCTTTTATTGAGCGATGGAAGCAAGCTGTCCGCCAGTCATCGCTTGCAGATCCTGGGGTGTCAATTGAAAGACTGCGAATGGAGTTCCCGCCGCCGCCCATATAGTCTTGTACTGCAACAGGTCTTCGTCGATCAACGTTTCCATCTGTTCTGCGTGACCAAGAGGGGGCACGCCTCCTATGGCGAATCCGGTTTTCTGGCGCACAAAGTCGGCATCTGCCTTCTCGATTGGTTCGCCAACCAGCGTGCCAACTTTTTTCTCGTTCACTCGATTTGAGCCGCTGGCAACAACGAAAATAGCTTTTTGTGTATTCTTTCCTCTAAATACCAATGATTTGACAATCTGCGCTACCTCACAGCCGATAGCCTGTGCTGCATCCTTCACCGTGCGCGTTGAATCAGCCAGCTCAACAACCTGGCTGGCGAATCCTCTGGCTTGCAAAATACCCTGTACCTTTTGTGCACTTGGGCTCAGTTCTTTTGACATCTATAATAGAATCCTCTTCACTGTACTATGTACACATCATGCGAAAAACGAATTGAGGTCTTATCGATCTAAGAGCATTTCAATAACGCTCTGTGTATCGATAACCGTCGCAAACTCATGATTCAGGCTAACCAGGGAGACGTCGTGAATCTCTTGAGCAGTATAGTTGCGTGCATCGTATCCTATGCGCTCAAATGTGGCAGTTGCATCAGAGATGACGTAGGTTTGGAAGCCGAGGTTGCCAGCCATGCGCGTTGTGGTGGAGACACAGTGATCGGTGGTCAGGCCCACGATGACGAGCGTGTCAAAATGGTGCGTATGCAATATCTGTTCCAGATGAGTGCCGATGAAAGCGCTATTGACGCTCTTCTGGATAATGAGTTCGTGCGCCTGTGGCTGTGTCTGCTCTTTAAACTGGCTGCCTGGATTATCGGCCCGCAAGAGTGAGTGTTCTTCTTTTGAAAGATGCTGAACGTGGATGATTGGATGATCTGTGTGACGCCATGCCTCTAGCAACTTTGCTATGTTCTCTTCTGCCTGAGGATTATTGCGCTGACCCCACGAAGGATCATTAAATCCTTGCTGTACATCAATAATAAGAAGTACAGCATTTGGTGGTAGCAAAGGCATATTCTGATCTCCAATTCATTATACACTGGTAGTATTCGTTAAAGCTACTTTAGAGCCTAACTGGCTCTTCGTCGGCTCTGCTCAGCAGAACCACGATTCTGTTAAGTGCGGCAGGATCTTCTGTTGCCCATACTGCCGAAATGCCTTAAAAGTTGAAAACTTTTGACTCTGTGCAACGTGTGCCAGGGCTTTGACCTGGAAGAATGTCAAGAGTCCATCAGTCTGTGAACATTCTGCCTTGTCGACTAATGCGGCTATCTTGACTTGCAGTTCATCCATACGCGGGTCTGGATGCTTCCAACGGTATGTATATGCGTCAGAGTCTAGCTCTCCAATCCATGTAGAGCTATCCGGCGTGTTTAAATGCGCTGAACCTGGCGGTACAAGCAAGCGAATAGAGAGGTGGACCGGGTCTATGTGTTCGATGAAATGATGTTCTTCAAAGAAATTCAGGAGTTCGATGTAGCTCTCTAGCGTCTCCCAGGGTGTAAAGGGTAAGAGCGATGGACGTAGAACGATGCCTACTCGCTCAACCTCGTCGAAAGCTTCGGCTACATCAGCGGCGGTATGACCTTTATCGAGTTGTGTGAGGACGGTATCGTTGAGCGACTCGACGGCGGAAACGATGAAGGCACACCCAAGCTCTTTCATCTCTGGTAGGAGATGACGATGCTGTAGAATATGCTCGATTTTTATGGTGGCGTCAAAGCTAAGTGCTGGGAACTCCTGGTGCATAGCTCGCAGGATGCGCAGTGCGTGCGTGGGTCCATTCCAGAAGTCGGGATCGCCGAAGGTAATATGCTGTGCGCCCCTGGCCACCTGCGCTCGGATGTCGGCCAAGACGATATCGGCTGGCACGGCGAAAAAGCGTCCACCATAGATTGGCGTGACGGGACAGTGCAGGCAGGTATGTTTGCAGCCACGTGTTGACTCTGTATATCCTACAATGCGCAGCTCTTCGCCCCACTGTAGTCGTGCATATTGATCGAGTGCGGGTAGCTGTTCGCGTTCTGGCAGAACAAACGGCGTACGGGCAATCCACGGTCCACTCTTTGCCTCGCGAGTATACACTCCTGGAATCGCGTCAAGAGGAACTTCTGGCGTCTTCTCGTGCTCCTTAAGAGCAGAAATCAACTTCAGCAAAGGAACCTCGTATTCGCCTCCAACAGCCGAATCGATGGTGTTGTGCAGTAAATGCTCCGCGTTGAGGAGCGCGTAGAGGCCGTACAGACAGATGTGTGCTTCCGGATTAATTGCACGCACTCTTTGCGCAATCTGTTCGCCCAGGCGCAAGGCCGTGTGCATGGGAACGGCGATGCCTACAAAACGTGCTGTGCGGATCGCCTCGTCCGAAAGCGTTTCTACGGCGGTATCTACGCACACGGGTCGATAATCAGCCTGCTGAAGCATGGCCGCTAATGATGCGAGATGGAATGGCTGATGGCCCAGTTCATAGCATGAGATGAGTAGGATAGCACCGGGAGTTCTCATTTTCTGGGCGGTGCTCCGCCTCCACCGCCTTTGCGACTTGGAGCAGACTTGGCACTCCCCGCTCCTGCTCCTTCAGGAGCCCACCCTTCAGGCATTGCGGCATCCTGCCCAAAGAAGAAATCTTCCATTTGTTCGCGTAATATTTTCCTTGATTCAGGGTCTGCCATGTTCAATCCGTAGTGATTGATAATAAGCACCTGCTGAGCTGGCCACATATCATAGGCCTGCTGAGAGATCTGCTCATATATACGCTGTCCCAGCTTGCCAGGAAATGGTGGCTTCTCCAGCCCCGGCAGCTCACGTTGGAGCTTCACACAATAAACTATGCGCGGCATCTTCTAATCTCCGTTGCAAAATCGTTTGACCATCATGATTTTCTCTGGAAGAGAAAATCTGGTGAGAGCAATCTACTTCTTCTTGCTATTGTACTATGTCTGAAGACATCTTGCACGACTATGCAAAGTTGGATATCATTCATCGTGTGCCTTTATAGTTATGGCTGCGGAATATTCGATTGCCACTGATTGACAAGACATGGAGCTATTTGTTAGGATTCAGTCGTCGATAGGGTATCGATTATCGGCACATTTTCAAATTTGACGTTATTTCTATAGGGGCGAGCAGATGGAGAGTGTTTTGCTAGAGAAATTTCCTGCTGCACAGGTTCCGCGCGTACTTTTCTTTGGTATGCAAGGCAACTTCTCCTCACCCTCTTTAATTGCACTGCTAGAGAGCGGCGTTGATGTGGATGCAGTGATTGTACCGGCCTCGCCTTTGCTTGGCATCAAGCCACCCCCTATACGTCGTGTAGAACCTCCGACACGCCGTCCCATTCTGCCGCTTGTCCATGCCCCCTTCTCTATCCTTCATATAGCCTGGGAACGACAGATACCTGTGTGGGAAGTTTTCAATCTGAAGCATGCTCAGACGCTTTCAGTTTTACGTGAGTATAAGCCCGGCTTCCTATGTGTTGCCTGTTTTTCTCTACTCATTCCGCCCTCTGTCCTCTCATTACCTCGTTCAGGTTGCTTAAACGTTCACCCGGCGCTCCTACCGGTGAACCGTGGCCCTGTTCCCTTGTTCTGGACGTTTCGAGAAGGCGATGAGTATACGGGCGTGACGATTCATCTTATGGAAGAGAAAATGGATAGTGGCGCTATTCTGGCTCAGGAGCGCTTCGTGGTTCCCGAAGGTATACGCTATGAGCAGCTAGAGGCTGAGTGTGCGCGGCATGGTGGTCTGCTGCTGGCGCGGACCACCTGGGAATTTTTTAAGGGTGATGCTCAACCCATACCACAGGACGAGACAAAAAGTAGCTATTATTCTTTTCCAACTGAGGCGGATCTCGTTGTTGTACCCCAGGAGTGGGGTGCGCGGCATCTCTACAATTTTATTCGTGGCGTAGCTGCTTGGAACGGACCTGTTGAATTGCATATCGCTGATAAGCATATCCTGGTGCATGATGCTGTTTCTTATGCCCTAGACGAACCGGATCAAAAAGTAAAAGATTCTGTAGTCAGCAGTGAATTGATTGTGGCATGCAAAGATGGCTATGTTCGTGTTCTTCCAAATTGACAAACAAGGTTTCAAACTCTCATCGTCTCCAACTTCCTATGCCTTGCAATTTCGCTGCTTCACAAATTCACAACTTCCTATGCCTATCATTCATTTCTTACTATTATTTACTTTTTCACACAATCCGGGCTTCGCCCGGATTGTGTGAAAAAGTAAATAATAGTAAGAAATGAATGATAGGCAGAGCGCCGAAGGCGCGAGAACATAGAATACTATAGGCTCGACTACTGCGATACTCTATGATATTATCTTGACGTGCTCGATTTATTTTAGAAGGAAAAGACAGACTAGTGTATCTCAAACGCTTGGAAATGCTCGGCTTTAAAAGTTTTGCTGCGCGTACTCAGCTTGAATTCAGTCCGGGGATTACGGCCGTTGTTGGCCCCAACGGAGCTGGGAAATCGAATGTGGCTGATGCTATGCGCTGGGTGCTTGGTGAGCAGAGCGTGCGGCAGTTGCGCGGCAAGAGAAGTGATGATATTATTTTTGCTGGCGCGCAGGGTCGTGCTCCTCTGGGCATGGCCGAAGTGTCGCTCACACTGGATAATAGCACTGGCTGGGTCCCTTCTGAGTATAGCGAGATTACCGTCACCAGGCGCAGCTTTCGCTCAGGTGAGAACGAATATTTGATCAATAAGCAGAAGGTGCGGCTGAAAGATGTTCTCTTGCTGTTGGCTCAGGCGCGTATTGGCCATGATTCGTATACTGTTGTGGGGCAAGGCTTGATCGATGCTGCCTTGAGTTTACGCACGGAAGAGCGCCGGAGCCTTTTTGAGGATGCCGCGGGTATTCGACCTTTTCAGGTTCAGCGCCTGGATGCCGAAAACCGCCTCAAGCAGACGGAACAGAACGTAGAACGACTGCGCGATATCGTCGGTGAGATAGAGCCTCGTCTTGCGCCGTTGGAAGAGCAGGCGCGCCGTGCCGTCGAATTTGGGCAAGTAAACGGTGAGCTGCAAACCCTGCTTCTCTCCTGGTATGCATTACAGTGGCGACGCCTCTCGGCCTCAAGGGAGCAGGCTGAACATGCAGAACAGGAACAGGCTCAGCGGGTTCGCCAGGGAGAACAGGAGCTCCAGGGCATTCACGAGCAAACAACTTCTCTACGCTTCCTTCGTCAACAGACTCAGGCACATATCAATGAAGCACGAAATACGCTAAGTACAGCCAACGATCTTGTACAGAGAGGCGAGCGTGATCTGGCGGTCAACGAAGAGCGTGTGTCGAGCCTTGATCGGCAGCGGAGAGATATACAGCAAGAAGAGCGTCGTCTGCGTGAGAGATTGATCGCGCTGCAAAAGCAACTGATCGATCTGGAGGAGCAGTGTGATCTGGCCGACGAGGCGGTTGATACAGGAGCTGCAAACCTGGCTGGTTTAGAGGGCCAGGTTGCGAGAGAGCAAAAAGAATATGAGTTGGATCAGCGTCGTCTACGAAGTGCGCAGAACGATCTGGTCCAGGTGCAGGCTCGGCTCGGCTCGACTCAGACCGAGGCTGGCCGCTTGCAGAAACAAGTCGGTGAGCGCAATCGTATGCTCGCCACCCGCCGTGATACTATCTCTCAGTCTCAACAATCTTTGAGGACACTAGAATCAGGCCTGCTCGAAGAACGTAGCTGGATTGCTACTGTGCGACAGGAAGAGCAGCAGTTGCTTCAGCGTAAGCAGACCCTCGCCAGATCTATTGCTGATGCTCAGCAGGAGATGGAGCACCTGAAAGCAGCCCTCGTTGAGTCTGAGCGGCAGAAGCGTACAATCACCGATCGCTTAAATATGCTTAAGAACTGGCGTCAGAGCTTGAGCGGCTATAGCGATGGCGTACGTGCCCTCCTGCGTGCACCTGCTGGGAAAATTTCGGGCCTCCTGGGTCCGCTACCACAGCTAGGAATTGCGCCTGCGGGTATGGAAACAGCGTTTGAGGCTGCGCTTGGTCCTGCTATGCAAGCGGTTGTTGTACAGTCGCAACAGGATGCGCTGCAGTGCCTGGAGTATTTACAGCACACTAAAGCTGGCAAGGCTATGATTGTGTGGCTAGAGCGCGGAGACGAGAGTGAAGATACGCGCGAAGTAAGCGCCATTCAAGGGGAGGTTGAGGCGTCAGTTCTGCAGCGTTTTCTGGAGACTTCTCCTGCACTACAGAAGCATGTTCCTGGTTTTGCCTGGCAACTGGTACAATGTGAGCCTCGCTTTATCTCACTCTTTCATACACTGTTGCGCGGCGTGGTGATTGCACAGAATTTAGATGCGGGTTCTGCTCTGCTTGCCTGGGCGCTCGAACTAAGCATCTCATCTGCCAGCGATCTTCCTCTGACCTCAGTAGCTACTCTGCAGGGTGAGGTTTTACATGTCGATGGCTGGCTCACTGGTGGTGCTGGAAAAGGGGCGGCGGAGCAAGGTCTGCTTGCCCATGAACGTGAGTTACGCGAACTACCTCAAAGTCTGGATACATTAAGTGAGACACTCAATCAGGTAAATGCCTCGTTCAGTGAGCTTCAGCGCCAGCAAGAAGGCCGACGCATCGAACAGGGTAGCTTGGATAAAGAACTGCAGAAGATTACGAGCCGTATCAATGAACTCAATCGGGTGATTGCAACCTTGCAACGGGATTTTGAGCGCGTCCAGACTGAAATGCAGCTTGCAGAATCGATTGAGCAGCAGTTGTCTGCTGAAGTCGCGGGCCTGGAGCAAGAGGCCGTGGCCGTACAGGAGCGCATACGCGCTCATGAGAAGTCGCAACGCGAGATGACAGGTCTGGTTGAGGAGCTTCAGTTCGAAATGGAAGAGCGTGGCGTAACGTTTCGCCGCCAGCAAGACGAACTCGGTCGCGCCCGCACTACCCTGGCCGTTAAACGCCAGGAAGCAAAATCACTGCGCCAACAGATGACCAATCAGCAGATCCAGGTGCAGGATGTAAAGTCGCAGGTTGAGCAGCAGGTGACACGTATAAAAGAGATTGAGCAGAAGCAACAGACGCTTACAACAGGGCTGATACAACAGCGGAAAAGCCTCGAACAAGCCCATGCTCATGCTCAAATCGCTTCAAACGATGTCCATCAGATTGACGCAGAGCTGACTGATATAGAACAACGAAACTCTACTCTGGAGCAGCAACGTGCGAAACTGCAACAGGCTACCAATGAGCAAGAAAGCAGCTATCGTCGTTCTCTGCTTGCCAGCCAGAAAGCGCGTGATGCAGTCGAGACTTTGCTAGCGCAATTACAAGAAGAGATGGGTATTGCTGAACCTGGCGAACTTTCCATGCATGTTGCTCCTCTCGATGATTCGTCGGCTGAAGTTTATGAACGGGGTATGGCTAAAGCTCGGAATGATAGTAATTCGAGTAGAGCCATACAGGAGCAGACCTTGCTTTCAGATGAAGAAGAGGCCCATTTGCGCCGCTATCGGAAGCACATTGATGTTCTGCGCAGCCGACTAAAAGCTATGGGTGGCTGCGATATACGTGCTCCGCAGATCTATGAAGAGACCAAGACGCGCTACGATTTTCTCTCATCCCAGATTACTGATCTGGACCAGGCTGCTCTGCAACTGCGAACTATCATCAGTCAGCTAGATGTCACGATGGCGCAACAATTCGAAGTCACCTTTCAGGCCGTCAATACGCGCTTCCGTGCGCATTTTACCACCCTTTTTAATGGTGGAATGGCCCGTTTAGAGCTTATTAGCGCCAGAACTGACGACGAGGATTCGTCGGTTCCATCGAGTATGCCTGCGGGGATTGAGGTCATTGTGCAACCTCCTGGTAAGAAGGTGCAGGACCTCTCTCTGCTTTCAGGTGGTGAACGCGCTCTGGTCTCGGCTGCCCTGCTTTTCTCGCTACTGGAGATCAATCCCCCGCCGTTCTGCCTGCTCGACGAGGTTGATGCGGCCCTTGATGAATCCAACGTGACACGCTTCTGCGATATCTTAAAACGCCTGGCTCAACGCACACAATTTATTGTCATCACTCACAATCGTGTCACGATGACTGCCGCCCAGGTTATCTATGGCGTCTCTATGCGCGAAAGCGTGTCGCGTTTGCTCTCGATCCGTCTAGAAGAGGTCGCTATTTCCGGCGATCGATGATGTACCTTTTCTACACAAGCCGCAATGCTAAAGTTGTTGTAGAGCACGGACCAGTGTATCTATATCTTCCTCCGTGTTATAAAAGCCTGTGGAGATGCGCAATGCCTTGATAGATGGAATGTTACGAATATAGATATTATATTTGTCGCGAAGTGTCGTGACCATTTCGCTATCATCGTGTCCCTGCAAGGTAAATGTAAGGATACCGCTCGCACCTGCTACAGGTGTTAAGATGGTCAGGCCGAGAATCTCTTTCAGTGCTTGATAGGTGTAGGCTTGTAAAGTGGAGATACGTTCAAAGATCCAGGTATAGCCAACGCTTTCCTCTAGCCAGGTGAGAGCGGCATCTATTCCTGCAACTGCGGCTGATTGATGGCCTCCTGGCTCAAAACGCTGCGCGTGTCCATGCAATTCCCATTCTACATTGGGCTCATGTCTTGTTGATAAGAAGCCAACGTATGTGGGCATAACGTAGCGCATCGCCTCCCGTCGTATATAGAGCGATCCTGTACCATCGGGTCCACAGAGCCATTTCTGTATTGGAATGGCATAGAAATCAATATTCAAATCTTTCACATCAACTGGAATATTGCCAGCCGATTGTGCACCATCTATGAGTGTAGGAATGTTGTGCTCGCGCCCAAAGTTGCCCAGAGCTTTGATGTCCAGCACAGTCCCGGTCGTCCATGTCACATGCGAAACGTCGATCAGACGTGTCCGAGGCGTAACAAGCTCCTGGATAGCTTCTACCAGCGGTCGCTCGGCTGACTTGCCGAGATCTGCAATACGAATGGTAATGCCGAAGCGATCGCGGATCTGATAAAGAGGAGCGAGCGCATTGATATGCTCATGATTGGTCGTGATGACCTCATCGCCCGCCCGCCAATCGATACCGTAACTGATCACGTTCATCCCTTCACCGGTATTATGCGTCAAAACAATCTCTTGTTCATCAGCATGCAGAAGGTTTCCTACGCGGCGACGAGCATTACTATAGTTTGCCAGCATACTTTCAAAAAAAGCCATGCCTTGCCGCCCGTCTTGCCATTCATCTTGCATGCGCTTGTTCATAGCTTGTATCGCTACAGTGGAGAGCGGTCCGAAGGTACCCGTGTTAAGATAGATGTGTGCGGTCGTCGCCGGCATTTCTTGCCGGATGCGTTGAAGCTGGGTCAAGGTAGACAAAGTGCGGTAGCTCCTCTAGTTGGGAAACGTCCCAAGGTAAGCCTCTACGGCGAGGCAAGCGACTTTTTAAATACCAGAATCTCTAATAGTATAGCCCATGATCGATTTAGAGGATACGATGAGACAAACAACATGTTTTCAGACTATAATAATACCAGATCTAGTTGACATATAGACATATGAGAAGTGAGTAGTAGTGCATGCGTATCCGAAATTTTCGCATGGAAGATATACCCATGCTGGTTCATGCTCAGTGGGTGTCGGCAGAAGTAGATAAAAGTACGGCAATGAGTGAGGCTGATTTTGCTGAGTGGATCTCCTTGCCAGAGATAGATGCAGCCTCGAATGCATTTGTTATTACTGATGATGATGATGAATTGAATACATGGGGACAGGCAGGTACGCTGGAAGGGATAGAAGGCGAGATCGTAGGCTATACGGTGCTGCGGGTACGAAAAGATCGAGAGGCATATCATCTCTATTGTCAGGGAACGGTTCACCCACAGCACCGAAAAAGAAATGCTGGACGCGCGCTCATCATCTGTGCCTTGAATAGAGCTCATCTTATTGCGGCTGACTTTGAGTTTGAGGCCGAACAAGCAGGTATAGCTGTCTACTTTGAGGCTCTTTTCCCTCTCAATGATCCTGCGTCTGCACACCTGGCGGCAAAATGTGAGATGCAAAAAACTCCTAGAGTGTCCGATGGCTTACAGTTGTACCGACGAGCTTTATAACTAGTACCAGATCTACGAAAAGCGTCAAAGGAGTGTGGAAAGGAAAACTGCTTTTCTCCTGTTCGGCGTATCTCATGAGCTTACATGCTACTCATTTGATGGAGATGGCGGTGCTGCAAGCAGAGCGTCAAGCGTTGCGCGACGAATACGATAGGCTTGCCGTACTCCACTATGTGGTAGAGTAATTGCTTCGAGTACACCACTTTTGATCCAACGTCGGACGGTTGTGTCATCTACGCGCAATTGTTTTGCGACTTCGCTCACTGTGAGTAAATCCGCTTCCTCGTTTGCCACAAGATCCTCTTTCTGGTCCTGCTTAAAGCAAATCAGACCGATGTAATAAGCAAATCCTTCTAGTGCAACAAAAAAATGGGTGTAAACTAGATAACATTTGTTATCTATTTGACTATAATGACGAATGCACCCATCTTTTGTAACAATGTGGACATTTGTTGTTGCATTGTTATGTGAGGCTATGCTTTTTTAACAAAGGTAGGGCCAGTTCTGCGAAAGATAGAGATATTTCTGTCCGGCCAGTTTATCCACCAATCATCGACATACTTCTCTTTGAACGTTTGAACCGTGTATCGCCGATATAGTGTTTTAATTCTTTCTTCCACACTGCCTGGCGAAGAGTCTCGGCGATCTCTTCGTCGTTCGCTTGAGAGCGAATGACGGCCCTGAGATCAGTCTCTTCGCTGGCAAAGAGGCAGGTACGTAGTTGCCCGTCCGCCGTGACGCGAATACGATCGCAGGTTGAGCAGAAAGGCTCACTGACCGGGTTAATGAATCCTACCTCGCCAATGCCATCGCTGAATGTATAGCGGCGAGCCGTTTCGGAGGGGTCACCAGAGGTAATCTGAACGAGCGGGCCATAGGCGTTTTCGATAATTGCCTTGATCTCGCCGCCAGTTAAAATATCCTCTTTGCGCCACGCCTGGTCTGCGTCGAGTGGCATAAACTCGATCCAGCGAACAACATATGCTTTGCGCCGTGCGAGGCGTGCGAAGTCGAGGACCTCTGGCTCTGTATGTCCACGCATGGCCACTGCATTGATTTTAATGGGATGAATGGAAGGATATTTTTCTAATTCTTCCAGTCCCTCCAGAACCTGATCCATCTGGTCGCGACGAGTAAGCTGTGCGAACTTTTCGCGTAAGAGCGAATCAAGGCTAACATTGATACGTGTTAAGCCCGCCTCTGCCAGGGCTTTAGCCTGCTGCTTCAACAAAATACCATTTGTCGTAAGGCTCAGGCTGTGTAAACCTTCGATCTGCTTAAGCTGTCGTACAAGCTCGGGTACATCTCTTCTCACCAGTGGCTCGCCGCCCGTCAGGCGAATCTGCTCTATACCGGTGCCTACTGCGATACGCGAGATGCGCACAATCTCTTCATACGAGAGAATCTCTGATTTTTTTAGCCACGGCAGTCCTTCGGCTGGCATGCAATAGGTACAACGGAAGTTGCATTTGTCGGTGACTGAGATGCGCATGCTCTTAATACGACGTCCATAACTATCTTTCAAAAGTTCCATGATCGCGCCTCTTTATGTTTATAGAAAACGATAAAAATCAATAGATATACTATAGCACATTTTTAAATTTACATTATTACTATATGTAACAAGTATTAGGAGTGGAAAGAGGATGAGTTTTTGAGAAGAAAAGAGGCTCAACTACCCAGGTAGTTGAGCCTTCTGATACTCTTGCTTTAAACAATTGCTGCTAGACTAGGCGTCGTAGTACAGCGAAAACTCAATTGGAGCAGGTCGTAGGCGAACGATATCAGACTGACCGCGTTTCAGCTCAATGTACTTTTCGATGAGATCACTGGTGAAGACTCCGCCTTCGAGCAAGAAGGCCAGATCGTTCTCCAGCGCTTTCAAAGACTCGTCCAATGAGCCAGGAACTGAACTGATTTCTTTCAATTCCTTGGGGGTCATACTATACAGGTCGCGATCGACTGGACCAAAGCCATACTTCGATGGCTCGATCTCATTGCGGATACCATCGATACCAGCCATTAGCAGGGCCGAGAACAGCAGATAGGGATTTGCGGTTGGGTCGGGCGGGCGGAACTCGACGCGCTTCGCCTTCGGGCTCTCGGTGATGGGAATACGAACGGCCGCGCTACGGTTGCCCTGCGAGAAGACCAGATTGACAGGGGCCTCGAAGCCGGGCACCAGGCGCTTGTAGCTGTTTGTCGACCCTGCTGCGATTGCCAGGATGGCGGGAGCGTGAGTCAAAATGCCACCCACATAGTAGCGAGCCATCTGCGAGAGACCGGCATAGCCATCGGCATCGTAGAAGAGCGGCTTTTCAGCTTTCCACAGGCTCTGGTGAGTGTGCATACCTGAACCATTGTCACCGAAAACAGGCTTGGGCATGAATGTAACCGACTTGCCATATTTGCGCGCAGTGTTTTTGATGACGTATTTGTACAGAAGCATCTTATCGGCTGTATCGACGAGCGTGCTAAAGCGGTAGTCGATTTCGCACTGACCTGCGGCACCGACTTCATGATGATGTGCTTCAACCGGGATGCCCAACGCTTCCAGATTCAGAACCATCTCTGTACGTAGATCCTGATAGGTATCATTTGGAGCAACGGGAAAGTAACCACCTTTGACATTCATCAAATGTCCAAGATTGCCTCTTGCTTCAAGGCCAGCACTGTTCCACTGTGCTTCGACTGAGTCAACCTCAGCATACTGTTTGTTGTCGGTGGAGGCATAGCGAACATTATCGAAAATGTAGAACTCTGCCTCTGGACCAAAGTAGGCGGTGTCGGCGAGGCCGCTGCTGCGTAAGTACTCTTCCGCCTTCTGAGCGATGTAGCGTGGATCACGGCTGTAGGGCTTCTGGTTGCCGGCAGGACCAGGGTGCATGATGTTACAGGTCAGGCTTAGTGTAGGAACAGCAGTGAAAGGATCAAGGAACGCAGTGTTGGCATCAGGAATGACCAACATGTCGCTTTCATTGATGCTCTGGAAGCCGCGAATGCTGGAGCCATCAAATGGTATGCCTTCAGTAAACGTATCTTCCGATAAGACATGGACGGGCACGCTAAAGTGCTGCCAGGTGCCAGGTAGATCCGTGAATTTAATGTCTACTATTCTGACACCATTCTCCTTAGCGAGCTTCAGGACTTCCTCTGGGGTCATCTGTTCTATTCTCCTCTTAACATGCTATCCTCGCACCATTGCAGGAAGTAGTGGCGGGCGTTGCCTGGTAATGCCTTGGCGACTCTCTGTAGTCTACAGGTGAAATAGTTTTGCCTGCATCTATGATATGACGCCAGGAGCGGAGGATACTACAGTCAGTTTGTCCGAAAGTTGCAGGTACTTTATTGTGCACTTTGCCCAACTTCTACTTACTCTACTCTCTTTTTTCATTTAAAAGCGGCAATTTGTCTTCTATAGGCTAGAAGAAGAGGATTGTAAAATGTGCATACTGACTATAGCATAGTCCATATCTTTAACCTTTCTTCCGTATTTTTTCTTTTCTCTTGATCTCAAACATCTCATAGATGAAACGCAACAAAAAGCGGTCGGAAAGATATAAGACTTTCCCGACCGCTTTCTCCCTATTCGCTACAAAGAACTTCTTATTCAGCGACTATTTTTTATTGCTACATACCTTTTATGAGGCTCAATACATAACTTGTGAAGAACAGCAAGCAGTATTGCTCATTTCGTAGTATTCAAGTGCTTGAATATCGTTAATAGTATCAACATCTAATGCCAACCCTGTACTTGTGTAGAGTGCATAGTCCAGACCTTGCAGTTTCGCTTCAGACTGATAGTGTGAAAAGCTATTAACGCCAAAGAGATATGGAATCACTAGGGGAGGACGGGCTAGAAATGCATTTGTTCCTGTGCCATCTAACGACGAAGCGAGAACGACATCACGCCATTTAAGCTGTTCAATCATGTCATGAACGTCGTGGGCTTGTAACAGAGGGAGATCTGCTGAAATAGTGAGGAGTACGTCTGAGCCATCAGCTTTTTCTCTACTTGCGGCAGCCGTAAGCGCGGGATTATGTCCTGCTTGTTCTTCCACAAGAGCTTTCGCACCCCATGCTTGTGCTCGCTCCAATACGTATGTATCCGCGCTAACAACTGCTACATGAGAGAAAATCCGGCTCTCCTGTAACACACTTAAGACATGATGAAGCATATCGAGCATAAGTTCCGCCCGTTGCCCAGGTGTCAGGTGCAAGGCAAGGCGACTCTTCGCTTCACTCAGAGACTTTACAGGAACAAGTGCTGTATATTTCAATGGGATGTCCTATGTATGAAATTTCAGAAAATTTCTGTAATGCTAGAACAAATAGAGATAAATCTCTTTCAAGTTTATCTCTTTGTCTGCTCTAACTTCTTTGACTAAAAGTCTAAGCCTGCCGCCCGCAACGTAGTACGTGCCAGTTCAGCCTTTGCCTTGCTATCACTCATAATCGTGTTGGTGACAACTGCTGGAATGCCTAGATCTTCGACCTCTTCCACCAGTTGCGCGTCCTGTTCGTCTATCACCATGACATCTAAGAAATCACGATAGCAACGTGCAACACCAACTGCTGAGACATCAATATGCATTCCGCGCATGAGCTTATCTGCCGGTCCCTTAATCGGAGCGCCGCCCACAATGGGACTTACGGCGACAATCATGCCACTTGCCTCATGTAACACATCGTGAATACCTGGGACGGACAGAATGCTGCCAATGCTGACAATCGGGTTACTCGGAGCGATCAGGATAGCATCCGCTTGCTTCAGTGCATCAAGGACGCCAGGAGCGGGTTTTGCTTCTTGTGCTCCGACGAAAACAACGTCTTGTACCTCATCAGAACAACGCCGCTTGACCAGATATTCCTCAAAGTGTATCAATCCAACTGGTGTTTGAATGTGTGTGGCGATGGGCTGATCGCTCATCGGCAGAATGCGCAGTTGGAGTCCGAGATGCTGGCGTAGCTCTTCGGTGATCTCGCTAAATGTCTTCCCTTGTCGTAGCAGGTTTGTGCGATGGATATGAGTTGCGAGATCACGGTCGCCGAGTGCAAACCAGTCTTCGTTGCCGTAGCTGGTCAGTTGCTGCATGGTATGAAAGGTATCATCGCGAATGCCCCAGCCGTTTTTTTCATCGACCAGGCCAGCCAACGTATACATCACGATATCTATATCAGGTGAGACGTGCAGGCCATAAAATTCGCGATCATCACCTGTATTTGCGATGACCACCAGTTGATCCTGGGGCACCACCTGAACAACACCTTGTAAGAAGCGAGCTGCTCCAACTCCGCCCGCAAGAACTACGATCATACAAAAAACCTCAATCAAAACGAACAATTAAACTCTGTAAAGGGAGACGCTCGCGCCGTTTGGGATCGGTGGCGGCGTAGCCGATAGTTATAAGTGCCTGGGGAATGAGCCGGGTATCTAGCTCAAGAGCCGCGCAGACGACCTCTGGACAGAAGAGAGGCGCGCACATCCATCCGCCGTCTAATCCTAAATCGTAGGCCATCAGAAGCATATTTTGCATGGCAGCACCGATACTCTGGACTGCCATTGTCGTTTCGTCTGCCTGCCGTTGAGCATCAGGGTAGTGATCCAGGTCCTCAAGATAGAGGCAAGGGATGATGAGCGCGGGCGCACGTAGAATGCGTTGGCGTGACTTTTCCAGACGGATGTTGACAACCTCTCCCGGTTGTTCATCCATTTCCAGGTTGCGCTGCCAGTTCTCGCCCATCTGATCGGCCAGCCGTTGCTTCGGTTCAGGTTTTGTTAAGACAACAAAGCGCCAGGGTTGACGGCCGTGAGGTGAAGGAGCCCAGCGAGCCGCCTCTAGTATCTGCTCAATCTGCTCACGTGGAACGGGACGCTCTTGATATTGGCGAACACTGCGCCGGCTGCGTAGAAGCGTTGGCAGATCGGCGGCACGCTGTGGAAGCGTACACTGCCCATCTTCGTAGTGTTCTCTACCACCCTCAACACTCTGATTTGCTATAATTTCTTTCATGGAAGAGTTTTGCCTGACTAACGGAACATATCGGTTGCACTATCACGAATAAGTGTACGAGCATTGCCCTCAGATGGTGTATAGCTATAACCACGGATAAGGGCTACCGGTACCCGGTCTATTTTCCCCATAACCAGTTCAGCGGCTGAGGCCAGCTCGTCTGCGACCGCGATCACGCTTGCATGCATCTCATATCCGTAGGGATCTATCTGCCCTCGGTAGTCGGCCAGCGCCTCTATACCGGCCGCGCCGATAGCCATATTAACCTGCCCATTGCGCCAGGGGCGTCCCCAGGTATCCGAGATAATGATAGCGATCTCTTTTTCTGCTGTAAGTTGTTGAAGTCGGATACGAAGTTCTTGTGCCGATTTATCAGAGTCAACAGGCAATAGTGCGAGCCGATCTGATCCATCGATATTGGATTCGTCTACTCCCGCATTGGCGCAGATGAAGCCATGCTGCGTCTCACTAATCAAGACGCCGTGGTCCATCCGCACAATACGCTTGCTCTCACGTAAAACGACCTCGACGTGGCGTGGATCTTTCTTGCCCTGTTCCGCGACCATCTGAGCGAACTCTGATGGCTCTATCTCATCAAGCCTGACCGTGCGTCCTTCCGCCTTCGAGATAATCTTCTGGGTGACCACAAGGATATCTCCCTGCTGTAATGAAAGATGTTGTTGCTGTAACGCTTCGTGGATACGTCCGCCCAGGTCAGTGCCCGCCGGAATTTCGCCGATGCCGGTGATTGGTAGAATACGTAGTTCTGTGCTCATAGCTCTGCCTTTGTGAATAGAGTCAGCCTTTGGATCATGCGTATCACCATTCTCTAGTTGGTAATGTGATATGCTGCTCGCTCTCTCTTACTATACATCGTTGACTGGCATAGAGTAAAGAAGCATTGAAGATCCCACAGGGCACCCATTTATGCTATCTTGAAACGTAAGGATTGCCGTATATGAGTTCTATGTTATATAGAGAAGAAGCAGAGTTTGAGTATGCGGATTGAGCCTCATGTTTTCAAACTCCTGCATTCGTTAGATCTTTGAAAGGGGCACTGAATTTAATGTTTAAAACGCTAGGACGTTTATTGTTAGGGTCGATGTTCATCTTTGGTGGAGCAAACGCGTTTGCAGAGCCAGGTGGGCGCGTGACGAAAGTTGAAGATGCGGGCATTCCACAGGCGCGTCAGGCTACTATCCTGAATGCCGCAATTATGGTGGTTGCGGGCACTGCACTTGCAGCAGGCTTGTTGCCAAAGTTTGCTGCTCTCTTGCTAATTGGCACGCTTATTCCAACCACTTATGTAGGTCATGCCTATTGGAAAGAAGAGAGTCCGGCGAGTCGCGCCAACCAACAGACGCAATTTCTAAAAAATACCTCCATGCTGGGTGGTCTCTTGCTCGTTCTCTCCGAATAACGCGCCATACTATTTATGGTATTCTAAAAGCGAATCGTAAAAGCAAAAGCACGTGGCACTGAAAAGTTTTGTGAACTTCTTAGCTCTTGCACTTAGGAAGTTTATTGTGTCATAATATACCGCAAGAAACCTTCGGGGCAGGGTGCAATTCCCGACCGGCGGTGAAGTACAGAGTATTTGCTGTGTGCTGAGCCCGCGAGTCTTATGATCGGTCCTTGATTGATCTATGGACAGATTCGGTGTGATTCCGAAGCCGACGGTACAGTCCGGATGGGAGAAGGTTATAACGTGGTTGACCAGAAGCTATTACTATGATGTGATAGTTGAGAAGGTTGTACCTGCTATACTGCTGTGGGTGCATTCTTTTCGCGGTTTCCTCTATCTCCCTTACGTGTCCCCCTGGGTTAGTTGAATTGACATTCCTTCATGTATTGCAAGGAGTTGTCAGTATAGCTATGACCGAGGGATAGTCATGAGTGTAACAACTTCAGAACGCACTTCATCGAAAGTGCCGAGGAGGCTAAATGTGCAAGATGCCTCCTCGCAGCGTGGAGAGCAGGGTAGTCAGCGGCAAAACCGCAAAGCAGGTTCGTTCAATCGACTCCTCTCTTCATTTCCTCCTATTCTTCTTGGGGGCCTGTTATTGATTGCCTGGTATGGCGTCACCGCGTCTGGCAGAATTAACAGTTTGATTCTACCCGCCCCTGTAGATGTTTTTTCCAGTTTAGTAGATGGTATCGGTTCTGGCCTCTATTGGGAACACACACTGATCACAGTTCAGGAAAGCCTGTTTGGATTTTTGCTGGCACTGATGATTGCTCTTCCTCTTGGATACGGAGTAGCAAAATCGCGTCTGCTTGCATATACTCTGCAGCCGTATCTAGCTGCGGGTCAGGCCATACCAGCGATTGTTATCGCTCCATTTCTTTACCTCTGGTTTGGAATTGGCACGCTTTCTGTCATTATTGTGTGCATGCTGGTTGTGCTGTTCCCAATGGTCATCAATACCATCTTCGGTGTCCAGATGATAGAGCGTGAACTGCTGGAGGCGGCGCAGCTTGAAGGGGCCGCAGGATGGTCGCTGCTCTCGCAGATTGAATTTCCGCTCGCCCTACCAGCAATCCTGGCTGCCGTTCGCACAGGATTGACGCTCTCAATCACAGGTGCAATTGTAGGAGAATTCTTCTGCAATCCAGACCACGGTCTTGGAGCATTAGTACATATTGCTTTGAATCAATACAACATGGCCTTTATGTTTGCCACGGTTCTCGTCCTGGCCGTCCTGGCCGCACTCTACTTTGGCGCGACATGGTTCTTGTTGAAATTGGCCGAGGTTATATATTAATCTATACGCATACTATCGTTTACCCTCTATCACGAATGGAGAAACACGCTACGATGTCAATCCGTCATCGTTCATCTACGTTGCTGTCCTTGCTGGCTGTCTTGATGCTAGCGGCTCTGCTGGCCGCCTGCGGTGGGCAAACAGAGACAAATAGCAATAACGCTTCAACGTCTACCAAACCGTTGAAAGATATCTCAATTGGCCTGGGCTACAATCCGGATGTTCAGTTCGCGCCGTTTTATGTTGCAAAGAGCAAGGGCTACTACCAGAATGCAGGCTTAAATGTCACCTTTCATCATGGGATTGTGCCTGATTTGATTGGTACAATGGTGGCGGGGAAGAGCACCTTTGTGTTTGTGAGTGGCGACGAGATGCTCACAGCTCTAGACAAGAATAAGAGCTTGAAGATTCTGGATGTAGCGACCGTCTTTCAAAAATATCCAGTAAGCTTAATTGTGCCTGCTGATTCGTCAATTAAGACACTTGCCGATGTGAAAGGGCATTCGATCGGCGAGCCGGGCCCCTTCGGTGCTACTCATACAGGTCTGCTGGCGCTTTTATATAACGCGCATCTCTCTCTTTCAGATGTCAAAGCGCAGTCGATCGGCTTCAACCAGGTTTCTGCGCTCATCACGCATAAAGTTGATGCAGTTATCGGCTATTCCAATAACGAGCCTCTGCAGCTTGAACGTCATGGCTTCAAAGTGCGCACCTTCCCTGTCTCAAACTATCAGCCTCTTGTCTCGAACGGAATTGTGACGACGCAAGATATGTACAATAATCAGTCTCAGACAGTACGTGGTTTTGTACAAGCTACACTGAAGGGGCTGCAGGATGTAATTGCAAATCCTACGACAGGTGTCGATGCGAGCAAAGAGCAGGTGCCAGGCCTCAATGCGGCGCAGGCTATGGACGTCCTGAAAGCTACAATCCCTCTATGGCAAGGGAAGGGCCAGCTTGGATATAACGATAGTTCAGCGTGGGATGCGACTGAAAAGTTCCTCGTGTCACAGAAGATCATCTCGTCCCAACCTAATCTTTCACAGCTTTATACAAATAAAGCTATTTCCTGATAGATTAGAACAATAAGAAGGAGAAATGGACGGAAGCATCCTGGCTTCCGTCGGTTTCTCCTTCTTATGCTATTTGTGTACATGAAGTTATAATCTGTGTGTAAGTAAAGCGTTTTTGACTGCTTTCCAGAGCTATCCGATATTTGTATAGAGCAAAGTATTTTTAAATGCAACATCGGCTCCTGGTTCTGCGACCAGGCCAATGTTCCCACTAGTATTTCCATACCCACTCGTTGCCATGCCTTGTGGTGTGCCATTAATGTACAGATAGTAGTTATTCCCAGAGACTACAACGTCGACGGTCGCCGTATCTACAATCTGTGTTTGCAGTGATTGAGAATGGAGGCGTTGTACCTGCCCTTTATTATAGTAGTTTGCGGTCCAGGTGTTTGTCGATGGATCTATGAGAAACGCATAGCTAGTTGATTGAGTCCCCGACTGATCATAGAAGGCGATGCCAAAGGGGCCTTGCGAGCTGGATTTCAAGGTGACCTGAGTCTGAATTACATAGGTTCCGGGCATAGCCTGATTGCCCGGCAGATGAGTTAAGAATGTACCGGCGAGCTGGTTACCTTTACTGCCAGTATTAGTGAGTTCCAAAGCATCCTGGGTACAGACAAGCCGGGCGTTGTCCGTATTGCTCCATTGACCGCCACGTGTATCACAATCTTTTCCGGCTTTGGTAGTTCCGTATAGCTGTGATCCGATACCTGCAACACCAGGAAAGGGGCCGGGAAGTGGTGTATTATTGTTTACTGTTGGCTTTGCTCGCGGTGTATTTACCGGCGTTGCACGATTGCTTATTGTCGTTGGTGTCGCTTTTGGACGTGGAGTTGCCGTATTGTTGCTATGAGTATGGGATGATGTCTGGCCCTGGATATAGGTAGCCACTCCTCCTCCGATGAGGAGCAGGAGAAGAGCACCGCCGATGAGACTCATCCAGAGAGGCCGGATACGACTGCGCGGTCTTGCAGGCGGAACAGGTGCAGTTTGTATAGTTTGTTGTTCGGCCTGAGTTGATTGGACGGATGTTTGTATACTATGTCCTGGTGTTTCCTTCGATGAGAGTTCCTCTGGCGTTGTATCTACGGCTGGTTGCTCGCTTATAGGTTGTAATCTCAGAGGCCGGGCTACTGCTGGAGCATCCGCCATAGTTGCGTCGGAGTAAGCGGCGAAGCCAGGCACAGCTTGCACATGTTCTGGTTGCTGGAGCGGCACATCTAGAAGCTCCTCACTTTGTGTGCTCTGTGCAGCATCTTTCATAAGTATTGTCGACATTGCCGGATCGCGTTCCCTTGTTGTTGGAGTCTTCTGCCCGGCTTCTGTTGGTGTCTCATCACCACTTGTCGGCTGTGTTTCAAGCTTTTGCTTGCCGTTCATATCGCTCGTCAGGAGAGCGGGTTTTGCTGAGTTCGGCTGGAGGGCTGGCTCTACTTGTAGGTCAGAATTCTCCAGTGCTTCTGCCACTGCCTGACGCAACGCCTGAGCAAAAGCGCCTGCGCTTTCGTAGCGTTGTGCAGATTTCTTCGCAACTGCCTTCATTACCACAGCTTCAACATTTTTAGGGATAGCTGGATTGAAATGCGAGGGAGGAGGGGGATCTTCCAACGCATGTTTGATGGCGATCGCCACAGGCGAGGTACCCGCGAATGGGACGCGGCCCGCGAGCATCTGGTAGACTACAACACCTAGAGAATAGATATCAGTGCGATAATCGACCGCATCGCCTGTTCCTTGTTCGGGGGAAAGATATTCAGGTGTGCCGATGATTGTGCCGATACTGGTGAGATGTCCATTGCTCTCATTTTCAGTAACGTCCTTCAACACTTTCGCCAGGCCAAAGTCGGCCAGGAGGACACGGCCATCGGCATGGAAGAGGATATTGCCCGGCTTCAGGTCGCGATGTATGATGCCCTGGGTGTGTGCACTATCCAGCCCCGCCGCAATCTGTTCGAGAATTGACACAACTTCTTCTAGTGAGAGCGGTCCGCGTTTTTCTAAAACATCGCGCAATGTTCCGCCAGTTACATACGGCATAACAAGATACGCAGTATCGCCTTGCTCTCCATATTCATAGATGGGCATGATATTGATATGGTCCAGAGCGGCAATAGCGTCGGCTTCACGACGAAAACGCGCCAAGAACTCCACGCGTGGCTTCTGTTCCAGTACAATACCAGGTAAAACCACTTTAACGGCTACGGTTCGCCGTGGTCGTGATTGTTGAGCTAGATAGACTGCTCCCATGCCACCGCGACCGATAAGTCGTTTCAGTGTACATGAACCGAGCGCTCTTCCAAGTAGCTCGTTGCTATCAATTGCCACGCTCATCCATCCTCTCACTGAAATAAAGTAAAATTTTAGTAGTATTCATCGGAAAATCTCGTTTATATTGATGTGCCATTGTGTATACGGTAGCACAGTTCCTTCTTCATGTCATCAAAGCGTGCTTTCTATAGGAAAGGTGACGCTCGTGGCGATTGCTCCTTGTATTATAATGGACATTTCCAGATCGTCAACCATTATTCTCACGTAGAATGCTTAGTATAGCTCTCCGTTTTATTAAGAAGAGAGGTAAGAAGGTAAGACTCTGCCATTATAAGCGACAGACAATTATATAGTTACTTTTGCTATAGAGTTGCTCTGTTATCGGAAAAAATAGAATTGACATTGCTTTCATCTGCTGTTATTCTCTTATATAACAATTATAGAGAAGACTGACCCGCGTTGATCGAATATAGTATGAGGTGGGAGCCAACAGCGATCCGAGGAATGGTGAGAGCTCGGTCTGGTTTGTACTTCCTCAGAACCCTTTCGTGAGCGGCTGGCCGAAGAAAGTTGCCTGAGATTATGCAAGAGATGGATATGTAAGGCGACAAGTAGGAACAGGTGGGTGGCTCCCATGCAGCAGAATAGCTTGAAAAGAGTGGTCTTTCCGCCTTCGTTACAACGGAGTACAAGGGTAGAGCGAGTCGCAGAGACTGTGATTCCTCTTGTAAATTGACAAGAAAGACAAACTGGGTGGTACCACGGGAGCATACAAAGCTTTCGTCCCTTTTATATGTAGAAGAAGGGATGAAGGCTTTTTTTATTGCAATTGTAAGTATTCGTGAGGTGGGTTAAATGACTACTGTTTCTATCGTAAATGGAGCAAGTTATACCGGGTCAGAGTTGCTACGCCTGCTCTCTCAGCATCCTGACTTTGTCGTGACCTCTGTAACTGGCCGTAGTGCGGCTGGCAAAAGGCTGGCGGAGGTCTTTCCACATCTGTATGCAACTTTGCCGGTTGATGAGACGAAGATCCAGGTGGTGGACCCTGAGCTGGTGATTGCGGAGGAACCGGCTCAGACGGATCTTGCCTTTGTCTGCCTGCCACACGCGGCGGCGGCTGAGTCCGTGGTGAAGTTGTTGCAGCGGGGTACAAAAGTCGTTGATCTTTCTGCCGACTTTCGTCTACATGACGTTGCGACCTACGAAGAGTGGTACAAACATGTCCATCCCGCGCCGGCCCTGTTAGAAACAGCCGTTTATGGCCTTTCGGAGCGCTATCGTGAACAGATAAGCTATACATCTCTTGTCGCGAATCCTGGCTGTCACGCCTCGACTGCTATTCTGGCACTGATTCCAGCTTTTGCGGCTGGCGTCGCTGAGACGAGCGTCATCATTGATTCAAAGACTGGTGTAAGTGGAGCCGGGCGCTCGCCGTCTTTAGGCAACCACTTTCCTGAGATCAACGAGGATGCAAGCGCGTATGGACTCGCAGGGCACCGTCACTTGCCAGAGATCATTCAGGAGATAGAGGCGGCGGCTGTCGCGGGGAGTCATCCCCTGGAGGAGAGGCTACGCGTAACGTTTGTGCCTCATCTACTGCCCATGACTCGCGGTATCCTCTCAACCTCATACGTTGATTTAAAGCGCGATTCTGCTGGACGTATTCCATCTGCTGATGAAATTCGTGCACTGTATAAGCATTACTATGAGCACGAGCCATTTGTACACGTGGTTGATCAGGCACCGCACACAAAATGGGCATATGGAAGCAATCATTGCTTCATCTATCCCACGGTTGATACACGCACGAGCCGTCTCGTCGTTGTCGCTTGCCTGGATAATCTGGTTAAGGGTGCTTCCGGGCAGGCTATACAAAACGCGAACTTGCTTTACGGCTTGTCAGAGACTACGGGATTGTCTGCTTTGGGCGTGCATCCCTGATGCTTTTTGTCCGATCTCTTAAGTTTCCAGAGAGAAGAATGAGAGAGAAGATGGTACTCTTTCGCATCTCTGTCGAGAGACAGGAACCAGACACTTTTATCAGAAGTTTGTACACTTTTTCTTTTTAAATAACGTTGAGGAGTGAATCTCATGGCAATTTCTTTTTCGAGAACATCGGACGGTGACATCATTAGCGATCATCATCTTATTGCGCAGGTGCTTGGTGAAGCGCTGCCTTATATTGATTTCTTAAAGGGGAAGACCCTGGTTGTAAAGTTGGGCGGAAGTACGTTGGAGCATCAGCGCAGCATTCTGCAAGATATCATCTGGTTGCGCACATTAGGTGCTTATCCTGTACTGGTGCATGGTGGTGGCCCTTATATCAATGAGTGGCTTACAAAGCTCAATATTCCAACGCGTTTTGAGAATGGTCTGCGTGTGACTGATGCTGCTACCCTGGACGTTGTAAGAATGGTATTGTTGGGTCAACTGAATCAGGGTCTGGTTTTGTTAGCATCGCAGATGGGCGGAAAGGCTATCGGTCTATGTGGTACTGATGGCGGGATGGTGCGTGCACATGTGGCTGACGAACGGCTTGGCTTTGTCGGCGAGATCGACAGCGTCGATCCTACGCCGGTTGAAGCGTTGCTGAAAGAGGGTTATATTCCGATTATCGCGCCGCTTGGCGAGGGTCCGAATGGTACCTGCCTGAATATTAATGCTGACCTGGTAGCGGCTCATCTTGCAGGATCGCTCAACGCCGAGAAGTTGATCTTTTTGAGCAATGTGGCTGGTATTCGTGGTTCAGATGGCGCGCTTGTCTCAGAACTGAGCGAGGCGCAGGCGAGAAAATTAATAGAGGAAGGTGTGATTAGCGGCGGCATGATTCCGAAAGTGACGGCGTGCCTGGATGCTCTGGCGGCGGTTCCACGTGTTCATGTGGTTGACGGACGCGAATCGCATATACTCCTTCGTGAGCTTTTCACCGACGAGGGCGCGGGCACTATGATTATTCGCTAGTCTGCAATCTGCTTTTCTCGTCATATCTCCTAACGGAGTAAAATGTTTTGAAGAACGTCATCGTTTTCGATCTTGATGGAATCATCACCAGCGAAGAGGCGTATTGGGATACGGCTGGCCTTGTATTGCACGAGCTATTGTATAGCCCACGCTATTGGAATATTGCAAGATCAAGTGTTTACCAGCCTCCCAACACTGCCGAAGAGTGTCGCCGCATCGGCCGCGAAACGTTGCCGGAGGCGATCATTCTTGGCTTCAAAGCGCACTCTATCAATTCTAATTGGGATACATGCTACGCGGCTGTCTGCATCTGTCTGCTGGATCTATTGGCGTCCCTGCCTGATCGCTCCGCTCTATTCCCCTTGCGCCCAGAGGATGCTTCTTGGACAGCAACATTTAGAGCATCTCTTGCTCGGCTGACCGCGCCCGGAGTAGTCAAGGCGATGAAACGCCTTGATGCTCCCATCTTGCAGAACTACGTTGGCCTTGAACTGATGAGGCTCTTTGATGTCTACGCCAGTGAGATATTCAGCCAACTTGTGGAAGGTGTCTTTGCATATGCAAGCCCTTTCTGGTTGTTGTGCCAGGATCTCTTCCAGGAGACGTACCTGGGCGATGAACTCTATAGACAGACCTATGGACATGCACCTTTCCAATCTGGTAAACCAGGCTGCATTCATTTTGAGCAACCTCTTTTACCAGGAGAAGATCTGCGCAGCATGCTTGCAACTCTGGTTGAGCAAGGATATGTACTGGGTGTTGCAACTGGGCGACCGCGTCAAGAGGCCATCGTGCCATTAAAGAACTATGGCTTGTTTACATATTTTGATCCTGCTCGTGTCATGACACATGATGAAGTCTCGCTGGCTGAGGCTGCACTGAGAGCTAAAGGGGATAAAACAACTCTTCTGGTAAAGCCGAATCCGTATCAATTTCTGAGAGCATATGATCCGCAGTATCAGCCATTGCAGCCACCGTCTTCGGCAGGCAGCTTTGTGGTAGTGGGGGATACGCCCAGCGATGTCAGGGGAGGACGAGTGGCAGGAGCAATCATCATAGCAGTCTTGACGGGTGCTCGCACCACACAGGCGCGTACGATGCTTGAGGAGGCTCAACCAGATTTTACGGTGAAGGATGTCACGGAAGTTCCAGCTCTTCTGGCTCAGATGGATGATCTAGCTACCATTCAGCGCATGCAGTTCTCTGAGCGCAACAAGGCTGAGATGCTACTGCGCCGCTGGTTTCTGCTGCACATGGATTTGCTGGTGGAGAGTGTCATCTTGACGCCGAAAGCCGTCTCGTTGAACTCTTTTAATGGCATCTATCGAGTCAACGGTGAAGAGTATTTCTTCAAGACACATGTGGAGGAGCAGGGGATTGTCGAAGAATATTATCACGCCGAATTGCTCCATAATGCTGGCTATACTATCGTGAGGCCCTTACGCACAATTCATCAAAAGGGTCAGCAAATGGTGATATATCCAGTCATTCATGCGCCTGTTATGTTTGACCTGATGCGTGCTGTGGAGTTGGGTAGCACTGAACTGGCAGACGAAGTATCACTGGCCGCCGCCGAAAAGCGCGAATGCGAACGTTTACTTACTATCTATCGGAAGACATTAGCTAAGAGTAGTGCAGAAGAGCACGCGCAGGCACCAATCCATCAGCTTTTCTGGCATCGTTTGACTGGCGGACGACTCAAGAGCTTTTATGCAGAAAAAACGTTTCCATTTCCCAAACAAGCAGATGATAAGCATGTCATACAAGGTCTTCTGTTTGAAGATCTTCTTCGCTATCGCTGGATCATCAATGGCGTCGAACTGTCTGGACCTCTGCCGACGCTGGGGGAGTTGATCGAGCGGGCAAAAGTTGTTCTCAATCCGGCGAGGGCAGCGATGACAATAATTGGACATGGAGATGCACACTTTGGGAACGTCTTCCTGGAGGATCGCACTAAGTATCAATACTTTGATCCAGCCTTTGCAGGACGGCACGATCCGATTCTTGATATTGTAAAGCCTTTCTTTCATAATGTATATGCGACCTGGATGTATTTTCCACAGCAGGTAGCGCAAGATTTGTCCTGTTCTGTCACTCTACACGGTGATAAGATCTCGGTGGAGCACAACTACGTTCTATCACCTGTGCGTCAGGCAATACTGAACACGAAGAGAGAGCACCTGCTGCGTCCGCTCGTATCTCTGCTTTACGAGCAAGGAGCTTTAGCTGAGGATTGGGCTGAAGTGATGCGCATGGCGCTTCTGTGTTGTCCGCTTCTGACCGTCAATCTGCTGGATGACGAAAAGCGTTCTGCCGCTATTTGCTGGCTAGGGCTAACGCAGGTAATGCAGATGGGGAATCTTCCTCTACCAGGAGAGTAAAACGTGATTGCGATAATAGATTATGGTGCGGGAAATATTCGAAGTATACAGAAGGCGCTGGAGCATGTTGGAGCTCAGGTGCAAGTGACGGACGATCCTGGAGTTGTCGCGCAGTCACAGGCTGTTGTCTTGCCCGGCGTTGGTTCAGGTGGCTCTGCGATGGCCCGCATAACCGAGCGTGGGCTCGACGATGCCATTCGAGAGGCAACATTTCAGGAAAAGCCATTTCTTGGTATCTGTCTAGGTATGCAGTTGCTGGCAGATCATCACGCTGAAGGTGAGGTTGGAGGTCTGCGTCTGTTTCCAGGGTCAGTACGCCGCATTCCTTATGGACCCAAAATTCCGCACATGGGTTGGAATCAGATTAAAGTTCAGGATGCAGAGCTGCCTATCTTCGCAGGTATCTCACCTGACGACTATTTCTACTTTGCGCACTCTTATTATGTCGAGCCGCGCGACCACTATGGCGTAGCAGCCTTTACCGACTATGGTTCGCCTTATTGTAGTGTCATTGCGACCGAGCAGGTATGGGGAACGCAGTTTCATCCTGAAAAGAGCGGTACAGTTGGGTTGCGCTTACTGAAAAACTTTGTAAAGTGGGTGGACTAGTTGATTATACTTCCTGCAATTGACATTAAAGACGGCCGTTGTGTGCGCCTTTATCAGGGCGATTATGCGCAGATGACCACTTATGACGCTGATCCTGTTCAAGTGGCCTTGCGCTGGCAGGCGGCCGGGGCTAGCTGGCTGCATTTGGTAGACTTAGACGGCGCTGCTCAGGGTCATCCAGTCAATGCCGACCTGATTGGACGTATAAAAAAGGCTGTAAACTTACACATTGAAGTTGGTGGTGGTATGCGTTCCCTGGACCATGTGCAGCAGATACTAGATCTTGGGATTGATCGTATCGTGCTTGGTACAATCGCTATCACGAACCGTGCACTGTTACAAGAGGTATTGGCTCGCTATGAAGCGTCTATTATAGTAGGGCTTGATGCGCGCAATGGGCAGATTGCTATCTCTGGCTGGCGAGAGACATCGCATGTCAAGGCGGTTGATCTGGCCAGAGAGTTAGCGGCCCTGGGCGTGCAGCGCTTCGTCTACACGGATATTGCGCGCGATGGTGCGTTAAGCGGCCCAAATTTTGCTGCTCTAGCTGAAATGCGCGAAGCTACTACCTCAGCTCTCATCGCCTCTGGCGGCGTTAGTTCTCTCGCCGATCTGCATGCATTAGCACAGAGCGGAGTTGAAGGCGCAATCGTAGGCAAGGCCATCTACACAGGCGATGTGGATCTGGCAGTCGCTATACGCGAGATTGAGGGGGCATGACTATGCTAACCAGTCGTATTATTCCTTGTCTAGATGTGATGCAGGGGCGGGTTGTGAAGGGCGTGAGCTTTGTAAACCTGCGCGATGCAGGCGATCCTGTAGAGCTTGCCCGTTACTATAATGAAGAAGGTGCAGACGAGATTACTTTTCTCGATATTACCGCTTCCCATGAAAATCGGGCGACCATGTTGGATGTTGTAAGACGTACCGCCGAGCAGGTTTTCATTCCAGTAACGGTCGGCGGTGGTATCCGCTCAGTAGAAGATATCCGGGCGACTCTGGGCGCGGGGGCAGACAAAACTTCTTTGAACACGGCGGCAGTACAAAATCCGCAACTCATCACCGCTGGCTCCGAGCAATTTGGTGCGCAATGTATCGTCCTCGCTGTTGACGCACGTTCAAATGCTGAAATGCCCAGTGGCTACGAGCTCTATATTCACGGTGGTCGCACTCCTACGGGGCTGGATGTTCTGGAATGGGTACAGCGGGGCGTTGAGCTTGGAGCGGGCGAGATCCTGCTGACGAGTATGGATCGTGATGGCACAAAGCAAGGCTATGATCTTGTGCTGAATGCGCGAGTTGCAGCGGCCGTATCGGTGCCCGTGATCGCCTCGGGCGGAGTGGGTACGCTGGAGCATATGTATGAAGGCTTTACTATTGGTGGCGTGGACGCTGTGCTGGCCGCATCGATCTTTCACTTTGGCGAGGTTCGTGTGCGTGATGTGAAGCAGTATTTACAGGCGAGAGGGGTTGTGGTACGACCATGCTGAAATTTGATAGCCAGGGTCTGATCCCTGCAGTGATTGTGGATGACGCTACCGAAAACGTCTTGATGGTGGCTTTTATGAATCAGGAGGCTTTGCAGCAGACCCGCACGACCGGCTTCACCCACTTCTTCAGTCGTTCGCGCAACACGCTCTGGCGCAAAGGTGAGCAATCGGGCAATGTACAGGAAGTACGTTCCATCTTTGTAAATTGTGAAGAGAACAGTCTGCTTGTTCGTGTGCAACAGCACGGTGACGCCTCCTGTCATGAGGGCTACTATAGCTGCTATTATCGCCGCCTGCTTCCTGATAATACCTATGAAACCGTCTCGGAACGCGTCTTCGATCCCAATGATGTCTACCAAACGGAACCTATGGAGGCTGCAAAAGCAGAGAAAGCAGATGTTGCCCTTGCCGAAGAGGGCGAGGAGTTGCAAGTTCCTGCGGCAATCGAAGGTACACAGATCGAGCAAACAGATGAAAGTGAAGAGGCCCAAATTCTGCCGAAGCTGGATAAAGCTCTGCGCCAACTCTATGGAGTCTATCTCTACCTGCGCGATCATGATATGACAACCGAATCAAACACATCGCGCTTGTTGCACGAGAAGAGCCAGAGCTACCTGACATCACGCCTGGCCGATGAGCTGCAAGAACTGGCGGGCGTGCAAAGTGGAGAGCACGTACACACAGGATTGCAGGCTGACACCGCCCTGGAAGGGAGCCAGGTTGGCTACTGGCTGTTCTTGCTCGCCTCAACCAAAAACGTGCTCTACAATGACTTCATGCCTCATGCAGCCATCCTGCATGGCTATACTGGGCAGTATAGCGAAGAGAAGTCTATCGAACTGCGTCAGGAGTGCCTGCAATTGGTCGACACAGATGATCCAGCACAGTTTGCGCGTGGCTTAGAAATTGGTTTTTTGATCATTGGCTCGGCCTGTGCATCAGCAGGTATTAGCCCACTTGCACCGGCTGAATTCGACCTGGATCAAATGCGTCGCAAAGGATTGGTACAGTAGCGTTCTGTATTCTACTCAATTACCTGAGCGTGGGAAGAAACTGCGGTGGGCGACGCTGCCTTGTGGCTTGCTCAAAAGCGTAAGCTAGCTTGATCAGCGTCGGCTCACTAAATGCTCGTCCCATAAATGTAATGCCAACGGGAAGTCCGAAGACAAAGCCAGCCGGTACACTGACGGCTGGATAGCCCGCTAAAGCAGCAGCTTGCGCGCTTCCGCCAATATCATGGTCACCATTGAGCCAATCAATGCACCATGCTGGCCCTCTTGTAGGCATAACCAGCGCATCCAGCTTGTATTCATCCATCACTGCATCAATCCCCTCCTGCCGCGCCAGGCGATGATTCTCAGCCAGGGCGTTGAGATACTGCGGGTTATCCAGACCGGTCGTCTCTTGCGCCTGTAGAAAGATCTCCTGCCCAAAATAGGGCTGCTCCTGATCGGCATGGATGTTGTTAAAAGCAATAATATCTGCTAACGAACGTACGGGTGATGTAGTCAGCTCGCCAAGATAGGCATTGAGGTCGGCTTTAAGTTCATAGAGCAAGACGTGTAGCTCTGATTGTGATGATGACATCTGCTGCGCAGTTGGGATATCTGTATGATCAATAATAATAGCGCCAAGTGCAGCCATGCGCTCAATGCTGGCGTTGATGATCGCATCAGTCTTTAAATCATAACCAAAGTAGACCTCACGGCAAACTCCAATCCGTGCTCCTTGCAGGCCATCAACATTCAGGAATTTCGTATAGTCATTATGAAATTGATCAATACTAGCTTGTGTTGCTGCGTCACGGGTATCAATGCCAGTGATTGCTCCCAGTACAAGTGCTGCGTCACTGACTGTACGTCCAAAGGTGCCAACACTATCCTGACTATGAGCGATAGGAATAACGCCAGTGCGGCTTGTGAGTCCGACTGTGGGCTTGATACCGACGATGCCATTAATGCTACTGGGGCAGAGGATCGAGCCGTCAGTTTCGGTTCCCAGCGAAGCGGCTGCTAGATTTGCTGACGCCGCCACGGCCGAACCAGAACTGGAGCCACAGGGTGTGCGATCCAGGATATATGGATTGCGCGTCTGTCCACCTCGCCCGCTCCAACCACTCGACGAATGTTCTGAACGAAAATTTGCCCACTCGCTGAGATTTGTCTTGCCTAGAATCACCGCTCCAGCCTCGCGCAATTTGCGAGCAACAAAGGCGTCGCGTGGTGGGCGAGCGCCGAGCAGGGCCAGTGATCCTGCCGTCGTCTCCATCTGATCTAATGTAGCAATGTTCTCTTTGAGCAAGATCGGGATGCCATGTAACGGACTCCGTGGACCTGTTGCCGCTCGCTCCAAATCGAGTTCTTGCGCGATCTCTATTGCGTCAGGATTGATCTCTATCACAGCGTTCAGAGTAGGACCGTCTTTGTCCAGGGCTTGTATCCGCTCGATATACATTTCCGTCAGTTGGCGAGCTGTAACATTTCCATGTGTCATCTCCGCCTGAAGTTCACTAATGGTAACCTCTTCCAATTGCATCGCTTTACCTCGCATATAAATTTCGCTATTCTTCCTGCCCTGCATCATACAATTAGACTGCTATCAACGTTAAGGAAATGCATTAACTGATGTTAACAGTAAAGATGGAAGCTCTACCTAAAAAGTAGAGCCTCCATCTTTATAAAGTAGTACAAGACTATACTATGTGCAAAAGACTGTCTTAGAGTTAAAGACTATTTTCACCACGCACGTTTTTGCCTAGCACAACCTCGATCGTGTATCCCTCAAGTTTCTTCGGCGAGTCAGGAGAGATGCGCTCGCGATACACCTCTTCAAATGAGGGGAAGTCGCGCTGGCTGATCGAGATGAGCAGATTGATGGCCAAAGTCTCACTCATGATCTCCATTTGATAGGGTTGTAGAATCTGTGCTAGCTCTATGTCGGCGTAGAGGGCGAGGCCGATGTGATCCTCGATGTTGAAGCCAGCCTTCTTGCGCATGTCCTGTACAAAGTGGATCAGGTCGCGCACAAGCCCCTCTTCACGCAGCTCAGGTGTGATGGTCGTTTCGAGTGCGGCGATGTAGCCGCGCTCTTCGGCGGTGACAAAACCTGGACGTGCGGTGGCGACAACTTCAATCTCCTCCGGAGTCAGGGTAACCGATTGCTCGCCTGCGACAGTGACGGTGAGCGTCCCGGTCGTGTTGAGTTGAGTTGCAGCCTCCTGTGCTTCGTGCGGTGATAATGCCTTGAAGTAGGTCAGGATCTTTTGCACGAGCGGGCCGAACTTAGGACCGAGGATTTTGACCTGCGGCTTCAGTGTATAGGCTAGCATATCGCTATCGACGCTCATCAGTTCCAGGCTTTTGATGTTGAGCTCTTCCAGTACCTGATCGCTCAGACGCTGTAACGCCTCTTCCTCTGCCTCGCCCGGTACGTGAACGTAGAGCGCATTGAGGGGCTGGCGTACGCGAATCTGGGCCTTCTCGCGCGCGGCGCGGCCCAGGCCGACAATACGCATGACCAGGTGCGTCTCGTTCGTCAGTTTCTCGTCGGTCAGCGCTTCCTGGACCTGTGGCCAATCGCAGAGATGGATACTGAAGGGCGCGTCCTCATCGACGTTGCGTACCAGATTCTGATAGAGCTCTTCTGTTAAGAAGGGCATAAAGGGCGCGAGCAGAGTGAGCAGGGTAGTCAGGCACTCGTAGAGTGTGAGGTACGCTGCAGTCTTGTCCTCATCGAGCTGCGATTTCCAGATACGCTCGCGGCTGCGGCGCAGATACCAGTTGGAAAGATCTTCCAGGAATTCCTGGATAGCCTCTCCTGGTTTCACCGTGTCGTACTGCTCCAGTCCGTTAGTGACGACGCGGATTGTCTGCTGAAGTTCAGAGAGAATCCAGCGATCCAGTTCGCTCCTGCGCGTGATGGGCAAATGGTGCTGGGTTGGATCAAACTGGTCGATATTAGCGTAGGTGATAAAGAACCAGTAGACGTTCCAGATCTTGTCCAGGTTTCTGCGCGTCAGCATCCACTTTTCGCTCAGGCGGACGGGCATGCCAGTCTCCTTCGACTTCTGCATATCCTCGTCTGTTGGAATGCGGGGGAAGTTGAGATTCTGCTCAGGCACGTGGTTAGCGTAGAGCCAGCGCATAGTATCGGCTCCAACCCGTTCGGCGGCATCGTCGAAGATCACACTGTTGCCCTTTGATTTATGCATAGGTGTGCCATCTTCTGCCATTAACGTTGCATAGCCGAAGAGCGTCTGGAACGGATTTGTGTTTTCCAGGACTGTGCTCATGACCAGCATCGAGTAGAACCAGTTTCTAAACTGACCGGGGAACGACTCAGTGACGAAGTCGGCCGGAAACCACTGCTGCCAGTATTCATGATCAGTACGGTAGTGCAGAGTTGAGAATGGCACGATGCCTGCGTCCAGCCAGGGATTGCCAACGTCTTTGATGCGCGATACTTCGGCTCCACATTGCTTACACTGAACTTTCACAGCGTCGACCCAGGGGCGATGTGGCGTATGGCCCTCAAACTCGTCCCAGCCAGAGGTGGCGCGCGCTTGCAGCTCTTCCTGACTGCCGATGACCTCGAATGTCCCACATTGCTGACAATCGTAGATTGGCAAGGCCAAGCCCCAGTAGCGTTTCTTAGAGATCATCCAATCGTCCATATTGCGCAGCCAGTCCATCTCGCGATCGAAGCCAAAAGAAGGTATCCATTTCACTTTACGCACGGCATCCATGATCTCGTAGCGTAGCGTTTCCATCGAGATAAACCACTCGTCTACCAGGCGGAAGATCAGCTCAGTCTTACAGCGCCAACAGGTGGGATAGCGGTGCTTATAGTTCTGTGGCCGATAGAGCAGACCCTTCTGCGTCAGGTTCTCGGCGACCAGTTGTGGCACTTCAGACGTATGCTTGCCGGTAAGCCAGTCGTATCCTTCTCTGTAAAGACCAAATTCATCGACTGGTGCGACAACTGCCAGGCCAAACTCCTTGGAGAGTCCAAAGTCTTCGTGTCCACAGCCGGGGGCGATGTGGACGATACCGGTTCCTTCGGTCGCATTGGCTTCTTTCCAGGGTACCACGGTATGCACGACATTCTTCTCTGCTGGAAGCTCATCGAATGGTCCTTGATACTGCCAGCCGACCATGTCACTTCCCTTGAGCGTCTCGATGACGTGATAATCGCCCTTATCGCGGCCTTTAAGGGCTTTTAAGACAGAGAGCAGTTGTTCGGCGAGATAGTAGTACTCGCCATCCTGCTCAACCTTAACATACGTCAGGTCGGGATTGACGGCGGCGGCGACGTTTGCGGCGAGCGTCCAGGGCGTTGTGGTCCATGCCAGTAGATATTCGCCGGGACGATTCTTCAGGGGAAAGCGGACGTAGAGGCTTAGGTGAGTGATATCTTTGTAGCCCTCAGCCTCCATTTCCATATTGGAGATACCAGTGGCGCAGCGTGGGCACCAGGGCATAACGTCCCGACCTTTGTAGATCAAGCCGCGTTCCTGGCACTTTTTGAGAAATGACCAGATGGTATAGTTGTTTTCATTCGATAAAGTATAGTAGTCGTTGCCCCAATCCATCCAGTAGCCGAGGCGGATCGATTGCTCTGTCTGAACTCTAGCATAGGTAAAGACGCGCTCTTTGCAGCGCTCGACAAATTCCGCGATGCCATATTCTTCAATGTCGCGTTTGCTCTTGAAGCCAAGATCCTGCTCAACATTGACCTCGACCCAGAGCCCCTGGCAGTCGAAGCCATTCTGGTAGCGTTGCTTATAACCTTGCATCGTCTTGAAGCGCTGATACAAGTCTTTATATGTACGTCCCCAGGCGTGGTGAACGCCCATTGGGTTATTAGCGGTGATCGGTCCATCTAAAAATGAGTACTTCTTATCGCTCTGCTCATTGCGTTGCAGGTACATCTGAAGTACATTGTGCTCATCCCACCATTTTTGAATAGTGTGTTCCAGCGTTGGATAATCTACGCGATCGGCTGCCACAACCGGCTTGAATACACTCGATTTAACTGACACAGTTGTCCTCCTCTGCGTCCAAGGCGACTGGTCAAGGTGCCTTGCAGATAGAATAAAAGGAAGTAGATAGAACGATAATAGCTGTATGCTCAGGTAAGCACGATCTCCAGGCGTTTGTTGATCCTGCCCTTATTTTCGGTTTTCGTGATATGAATCCCACCGACCTCTTTCGTATGATTTACATGTGTGCCACCGTCTGCCTGCAGGTCCAGCCCGACGATTTCAACGATACGTACCTCTTCAATGTGTGGTGGCAAAAGATTAATCTTGGTTCGCACCAGGTCTGGAATGGCGAACGCTTTTTCACGAGGTAGCGTGTAGACACGTATAGGATAGTCAGCTTGAATGGCCTCGTTTACTTTATCCTCGATGGAAGCAATGAGATCCTTGTCCAGATTCTCCATTGCGAAATCCATACGCGCCCGGTCCGGGTACATCTGCCCTCCTGTCACCTGTACGCCGAACTCTTTCCAAATGATGCCGCAGAGAATATGCAAGGCTGTGTGTGTACGCATCATCTGATAACGAAAGTCCCAATCGATTGTACCGACGACCTCCGTTCCAATAGATGGAGGTGGACAATCGAGCGTATGCCAGACGATGTCATCACGCTTATGTATTGCCAGTACACCGGCCTGATAGCTCTGTTTCTCCCAGGTAATAACTCCACGATCCGCCATTTGCCCGCCGCCACCGGGATAGAATACGGTGGCATCCAGGGCTACATCGTCACCTTCCACAGCAACAACTTTTGCCGTGCATTCGTAGGTAAAGCTGTTTGTATGATAAAGGAGCTTTGTCTTCATTGCGCGTCCTCCTTGTAAAAACAAAAATCCCCTCGCCCAATCATAGGGACGAGAGGATCTCCCGTGGTACCACCCTGCTTAGCCGGACAGAAGTACTGGTGATCTCCCGGATCATCAGCCCTATCGATTTTGCCCTGACTCGCTCTGTACACTGTCTTCCAGCACTCTTTATGCATTTTCTGCGATTTAAACACAAAACAAAGGGCGCTGCTCCTCTTGATCGAAAAAGTAGCGGGACCTCTGTAAGTAGCGCTGGACTGCATTCCTTCATGGTAACGGGAAGGTTCCGACTTAGCCTATATACACCGTTCGACTAGTAGCTCTAGAGTGATCTTCAACGTGCTGCTGGCATCCGATCGCACCAAATTCGGACTCTCTGTGGCTGGCTTTGCACGCTTACTGTCTCTTTCTTCGCCTCTGTTATATCAATGCTTTTCGTATTATATGAGTAGAGTAATTTTATCGGAGACGTCCTCTGATTTTCGTAGCTTGAATCCTTACTTCCTGGCTCTTGACCTATCGTGAAAGTTTCAGAGCGTCGTAAAGTTATGATACCATAAGAGATGATAGAATACAACAGTAGAATTTACGACAGATGTAACGCTTCTCTTTATTGCTTTTTGTGTTACATAAGTGCTGAGTTCTTATGTTGATGCAATGTCGTCGAGGAAAAAATTATGAATAACATAGAAAAATTTTATGGACCAAATGCAGGCTACGTTCTTGAACTGTACGAGCGCTATCAGCAGGACCCCGCGTCGGTCGATGCTGCAACACGAAGCTTTTTTGCATCCTGGTCATCAGATACGTCATCTCCTGTGAAAGCACCAGTACAAGTACCTGTGCAGGCGCAAAAGAACGAAGGGGGAGCGTTTTCGACAGCGCAGGTAGCCCAGATTGTAGCTGCCTCAGCGCTAGCCCGAGCTATTCGTGAGCGTGGTCATCTAGGAGCACACCTCGATCCGCTTGGAAGTGAGCCAATCGGCGACCCGGCTCTGTTGCCTGAAACGTACGGGATTACAAATGATGATCTTACCCTGATGTTGCCAGATGTCGTCGGAGGCCACGCTGCAGAGGGAGCGAAAAACGGCTTAGAGGCAGTCAATGCGTTGAGAGCCATGTACTCTGGCACGATTAGCTACGAGTTTGATCAGGTGAAGAGCGCAGATGAGCGTAAATGGCTGCGTGATGCTGTCGGGTTGCACCTATATCACCGTGACCCCAATACAAACGATGCGCGCAAGCTCTTAAAACGCCTTACCCAGATTGAGATATTCGAACGCTATCTGCACCAGACGTTCGCGGGCCAGAAGCGATTTTCCATTGAGGGAATCGATATGTTGATTCCTATGCTCGATGAAATTATTGCTGGTGCCGTCGACTCTGAAAGCCGGGAAGTCGTCATTGGTATGGCTCATCGTGGACGCCTCAACGTGCTGGCACATGTGCTTGGAAAATCGTATACCGAGATTCTTTCCGAGTTTGCACACGCGAAGCATGAAGAAGGTGTGCCCTTAAGTGATAGCTTTGGTTATGGCTGGACTGGTGACGTAAAGTACCATCTGGGTGCCGAGCATATCTTTGGTCAAAAAACGGCGGTGAATCTCAACGTAATCCTTTCACCCAATCCTAGCCACCTTGAATTTGTTAATCCTGTCATTGGAGGTATGGCGCGTGCCTCGCAGGAGATTCGCAGCGTGGCGGGGACTCCGATGCAAGATGTGGACAAGACGCTGCCAATTCTGATTCATGGTGATGCAGCCTTTCCTGGTGAAGGTGTAGTTGCTGAAACTTTGAATCTCTGGCATTTGCGCGGCTATTGGGTTGGTGGAACAATCCATATCATCGCGAATAATCAGCTTGGCTTTACCACCTCGCCTCAAGATAGCCGCTCGACGCCCTTTGCAAGCGATCTGGCGAAGGGCTTTAGCTTGCCCATCATTCATGTGAATGCGGACGATCCCTATGCCTGTTTAGTTGCGGTACGTATCGCCCATGCCTATCGTGATCAGTTTCATAAGGATGTGGTAGTCGACCTTGTGGGATATCGTCGCTGGGGCCATAATGAGGGCGATGAACCTGCCTTTACACAGCCACAGATGTACGATGCTATTCGCTCTCATCCCACGGTACGAGAGATCTATAGCCGCAGCCTGGTGCAAGAGGGCATTGTCTCGCAAGCTGAGGCCGACGCACAGTCGAAAGAAGCTCTCGCTGTCCTTGAGCAGGCGAAGAAAGATGCGGATCAGCGTGATCACACGCCGCAGTACTCGAACGGAAATGGTCTACATGCTGTAGAATCCGAGCTGAAGATTCCTCCACGCGTCTCTGCTGAGACGTTAACGACGTACAACGAGGAACTGGTAAGTTGGCCAAAGAACTTTGTGCCCAATACAAAGCTTGCTCGGATCTTGCAGCGCCGTGCTACGACGCTTGGCCCTGACGGTGGAATCGATTGGGGGCAGGCGGAGGCTCTTGCTTTTGCTTCTATTCTCGCCCAGGGCACTCCAATTCGTCTCACCGGTCAGGATAGTGAGCGTGGAACGTTCAGCCATCGCAATGCAGTGCTGCATAGTACTGAGGATGAAGAGGTATATGTTCCTCTGGAACATCTGTCGGATGCGCGGGCCGCGTTCTCCATCTATAATAGCCCGCTGAGCGAGATTGGTGCACTTGGCTTTGAGTACGGTTTCAGTGTACATGCGCCTGATACACTTGTCTTGTGGGAAGCACAATTTGGTGATTTCTCTAACGTTGCACAGGTCATTATTGATCAGTTTATTGCCTCAGGCCGAGCAAAGTGGAAGCAGGACTCATCACTGGTGCTGCTCTTGCCTCATGGCTATGAAGGACAAGGGCCGGAGCATTCAAGTGCGCGTTTAGAGCGCTATCTGCAACTGGCCGCCCAGGACAACTGGCGTGTCGCCAACTGTTCCACATCGGCACAGTACTTTCATCTGCTGCGTCTGCAAGCGTGTAACTTGCAAAATTATCCACGCCCACTTGTGATCATGACGCCTAAAGCCCTGCTGCGTAATCCAGTCTCCTCCTCTCGTTTACAAGATCTGACTGAGGGAAGTTTTCAGCCTGTAGTGGACGATCAAAGAGCGCGTGCTAATGCACAGAACATACGACGCGTCGTCCTGTGTACAGGAAAGATTGCTATAGATTTGCTAGGGCACTCAAGCCGTGCCCATAATGAAGATATAGCAATTGTTCGGGTTGAGATGCTCTATCCTTTCCCGGACGAAGCATTGAAAGGTATTCTTGCAAGCTACCCGCGCGCCCGCGAGGTCATCTGGGTGCAAGAAGAACCACGCAATATGGGGGCCTGGAGCTATATGTTCCCGCGCTTGCAAGCTCTTGTTGATTCTGAGATGACCATCGACGTGATCTCTCGTCCTGAACGGTCCAGTCCTGCGGCGGGCTTTTGGGATTTATATATAGCGGAGCAGGAGCAGATTCTCGCGGAAGCCTTCCGCTTGCCACTAAAACAACCCGGAGGAAACTATGTCCGTTGAAATTCGTGTCCCAGAGTTGGGCGAATCAATTGTCGATGCAACTATAGCATCGTGGCTAAAAAAAGAGGGCGATGCCGTCCATCAAGGCGACGCTCTTGCGGAACTTGAGACAGATAAGATCAATGTCGAGGTGAATGCGGAGCAAGATGGCGTCCTACAGAAGGTGCTCAAGCAGGTTGGCGATACTGTCGCAGTTGGAGAGGCGATCTGTGTGATTGGTGATGGGACGAGTGGAGCGGTTGGACCAGATCGAGCTGGAGATGCAAAGGCGACAAGCGATACACCTCCTGTTGCAGCTACCAGTAAGAGTACTTCTATTAATGGAACCGCTAGCGCGAATGGATCATCACCTGTAGAGGCTGATGTAGCGCAAAGTTCAGTTGCGCAACCGGCCTCTGCGCAGAGTACATCTACCCCTACATCTGCATCTAGTGATACACAGCGTCCTCCTTCTCCACTTGCACGGCGCATCGCGACCGACCATAACGTGGATATCTCTCAGGTAAGGGGAAGTAGTCCGCATGGTCGCGTAACAAAGGATGACGTGATTAACTATCTGGAGCAAGGGACACAGAGTGCACCCGTAGAAGCATCAGCGCAGACGACAGCATCAACAACGCAATCAGCAGCCCAGGTGCCCACTCAGGTTCCGCCACCGGCTCCTGTAGCCAGCCCATCACCTCTACCTGGCACAGTCTCTTCCGATCGCGAAGAGCGCATTCGGATGTCGCGCCGCCGCCAGACGATAGCGCAGCGTCTCGTCGAGGCGCAGCATACCGCAGCTATGCTCACCACCTTTAACGAAGTTGACATGACTGCGATAATGGAAGTGCGTAATCGGCGCAAGGATGCATTTAAGGAGCGTCACAATGTCTCGCTTGGCTTCATGTCCTTCTTTACAAAGGCAGCAGTTGGCGCGCTCAAAGCGTTTCCACGTTTAAACGCGGAAATTCAAGGCAATGAGATTGTCTTGAAGCGCTACTACGATATCGGAATCGCGGTTTCAACTGACGAAGGCTTAATCGTACCGGTATTGCGGGATGCGGATAGAAAGAGCTTTGCTGACATTGAGCGTGATGTTGCTGATCTCGCGAAGAAAGCACGGTCAAATACACTCTCGCTCGCTGATCTACAAGGTGGTACCTTTACCATCACTAATGGTGGCGTCTTTGGTTCATTGCTCTCGACTCCAATTCTGAATGCTCCGCAGGTAGGAATTCTAGGTATGCATAAAATTGAGCAGCGCCCCATTGCTTTAAATGGTCAGGTTGTTATTCGCCCAATGATGTATGTGGCTCTATCGTATGACCATCGTATCGTCGATGGAAGCGAAGCAGTACGCTTCCTGGTGAAAATGAAAGAACTGGTGGAAGATCCTGAATCGCTACTTCTTGAAGGCTAACGACAGCAGCACTTTGGGATTCTCTCGACAGGTTGCGTTTATCACTGTATAATCGTTGTGGATGGAGAAGGAGCGCTGTTTTAACGCATTTAGCCTGTTTCTGTCCTTTGATGAGAAGCGTAGCAGCCTGTTGAGAGATTGTTAACAGATATTCGATAACCACATCAGGAGAGAGCCTGATGTGGAGTTTCTACTTTTTCAAGAGCATAGGATTAGGAATAGAGGAGAGGGAGTCGTCAGGGGTTATGCAGTCAGGAAATGATTATCCTCATCCAGGAGGAACCGATGACGATGTGAATAGTCTCATTGGTAAATCGCTGGGGGGCTTTCGGATCGTTGAAAAGATTGGCGCTGGAGGCATGGCGACGGTCTTCAAAGCGTATCAATCCACGCTTGATCGCTATATCGCCATTAAGGTCTTGCCTGCCTATCACGCGCGCGATCCTATCTTTGTGAAACGCTTTGTGCAGGAGGCGCGTTCGGTGGCGAAGCTGGCCCATCCGAATATCGTCCAAATTCACGACTTCGATGAGCAGGGTGGCTATACATATATTGTGATGGAATATGTGGATGGTGGGACGCTCAAAGACCGTCTGAAGAAGCCTCTATCTGTGACTGAGGCGGCCGATTTTGTTATTCAAGCGGCGGAGGGCCTGGACTGTGCTCACCGCAACGGTATCATTCATCGCGATGTGAAGCCTGCAAACATGTTGTTGCGTAAGGATGGACATCTCCTTCTCTCGGATTTTGGGATTGCGAAAATTCTGGAGGGGACAACAAACCTTACGCGCGTTGGTACGGGTATTGGGACGCCGCAATATATGTCTCCGGAGCAGGGGATGGGGCAGTCAGTAGACCGTCGCAGCGACATCTATTCGCTTGGCATCGTGTTTTTTCACTGCTTGACCGGTCGCGTGCCATTTACCGCTGATAGCCCTCTTACTATCACTGTTAAGCATATGAACGAGCCGCTACCCATCGATATGCTGACGGCAGAGGGCGTTCCACATCCAATTATTCAGATTGTGCAGAAGATGACGGCGAAGCAGCCGCATGAACGCTATCAATCAGCTGAAGCGTTAATCGATGCGCTCACTGGTGGTCTGGCCGCCTCAAATCTTTCACTTGGTCGCCGAGGCTTCTCTTCTATCACGCCAACGCCTATTGGCCCAAATAAAGGAGCTGTCAATCCTCCGTACAGCGACCCGCTGAGCAATCCGCAGCAGCCTGTGACGTTAACTTGCTTCCGCTGTGGTGCTCCTAATCCTAGTACGCGTCTTTACTGTACGACCTGTGGTGATGATCTATCGAACAAGCGCGCGAGCCAGGACAAGCATACCGTGAATGGCCATACTGTTCTTGCTCGTTTGACCATGCAGAGCGGGCCCATGAAAGGGCGTTCTTACCGCTTTCATCAGGACGTAACGACCGTTGGTCGTACGAATGGCAACGATCTTGTGATCTCGGGGCGCACTGTGTCGCGTCGTCACGCACGGCTCTGGTTTGCAGAGGGTCACTGGTATCTAGAGGATATCGGGAGCGCTAATGGCACGCTGGTGAATAATGCACGTATTTTTCAGACCGTGACACTCAATGATGGTGATATCGTCAACTTTGGTGATGAGATAGTCGTATTTAATATAACATATGGTTCTTAACCTATGCTGTTATGAGAACAAGTAAAAAATTATTCGACTATCGGACACGATAGACGTAATATCCAGGAAGGATCATCCTTATGAGTTCGATCAATCCCGTCGTGCAGGTTGCACAGCAGATGTTGCTTGGAGGCGCGGTAAAACAGAATCATGCGCTTGAACATGCAACAATTGTGCTCCTGTCACGCAAGTTTCCAGAAGTGCGTTTCTCTGGTATCTCGTTTGCCGCAGGCTTCTTTGTCTTCGGCGATGTGCCTACCGAGGCTATTCTTCCTGCTGCCCAGGAAGCACTGAATCTGCTGCGCACGACACAGCCTGAGCTGGCTGTACACGAGCGCTGTGGCACGAATCTGGCAGTGGCTGGTATGCTGACCGGCCTCTCTGCAATGGCTGTATCAAAGCTGCGTCGTCCCTATAGCACGGCGAACAATGTCATTCTGGCCTCAACGGCCGCACTGGTCCTGGCACGGCCTCTCGGTCTAAGTGTGCAGCGACACGTTACAACCCAGACTCCCAATGCGTCTATGCGTATTCTAGGGGTGAAGCCAATGACTATACTGAGTGCTCCTGCTCACTTTGTGAGCACTGATAATCCCGAGGCAGCGGGTCTGTTCTCTTAAGATGAAGTGTCTGTAGGACGAAGAAAATAAAAGAGTGAAAACATGCTTACACCATGTTTTCACCTATTTGGGGAAGGTCTGTTCGTATGAGTGTATCTCGTGACCATTTCCTGGTAAAGACTTCCTGGCTAGAGAATCATCTACAGGACCCTGACCTGCGCATTGTGGATATGCGGGGGTATGTGCGCACTGTTTTGCACGGAGAGCGCCAGGAAGCCCTCTATATTGGTGCCACTCAGGAGTATGAGCAGGCGCATATTCCTGGCGCTGTCTACATCGACTGGAGCCGTGATATCGTCGATCCAAATAGTGATGTTGAGGCCCAGATTGCGCCACCAGAGCGCTTTGTTGAGGTTATGCAGCGAGCTGGTATTGGTGATGAGCATCTGGTTGTGGCCTATGATAGTCATCCAGCTTCACAGTTCGCGACCCGGCTCTGGTGGGCGTTAAACTATTATGGTCATTCGCAGGTTGTTGTGCTCAATGGTGGCCTGCCGAAGTGGCAACGGGAACAGTGTCCTTTGACGAATGAAATTCCAACGTATCCTCCCGCGATCTTTACGCCTAAAGTGCAGCCACAACTGCGTGTGACTGCTGAAGATGTGCTCTCGTTTATAGATCAGCAGGGTGTAACTCTGATTGATGCGCGTGAAAAGGGTCAGTATACGGGTGCTATTGTGCGTGGTGAGGGGCGGCCTGGCCATATACCGAGTGCAATCAGCCTTCCTCGTGAGGAGTTGATCGATCCATCAACGGGTACGTTTCGCAGCGATGAAGAACTTCAGGGCGTGTTCGCCTCCGCTCACGTCTCTCCCGATCAACATATTGTCGCTTACTGCAATGGTGGTGTAGCCGCCACGACTGTGCTCTTCAGCCTTGCCATGCTGGGCTATCCAAATCTGACCAATTACGATGGTTCCTGGAATGAATGGGGCGAACGCCAGGATCTGCCAGTAGAGGTTGAGCGCTAGCTAGAAATCAGGTTGAGACGAACGTTGATGGATGAAAACGAGTTCACTAATGATGAGCAGCAGGTAGCCTCGGCTCAGGAAGATGTGCTGGACCTGAATGAGGTTATGAAAGCCTTCGGAGTCTCTCGCTGGCAAAATCTAGGTCCGCTTGAGTCTACCTCGTCTAGCTTGAGCCTTCAGGTTGAGATTGAGGATCAGAGATATATTCTGCGAGAGCGACCGGAGGGTATTATCGGTGAAGATATCAATTTTCGCTACGACTTCCAACACTATTTACAACAGGCTAGTATTCCAGTCCCCTCTTTCCGTTTGACTCTCCAGGGGAAACCGACGGTGAAGGTTAATGAGGACTATTTTGAGTTGCAGCAGCAGATAGGCGGCGAGTTCTTCAGTACTGCCAATCCGCGTAGCCTGGATTGGGTAGCTTCTGCCGGTTCAATGTTGGGTCGTATCCATCAAGCCTCACGCCACTATCCAGGTCATCAGCACCGCTGGCCCGCCGAGGCTCATATTGGGGCTGTCGTGCAGAGATACCTCAGTCTGGCGCGTGCGAGAGCCGATGAAAGCCCAATTCAGGCTGTCTCATCAGCCCTCTCAAATTGCGCTGATCAATGGGAGGCTGTGCTACCATCCTCCATGATGGCTATCGGCGCGGGTCAAAACCTACCAGAATTTCATATTCACGGTGATTATCATGCACTGAATCTACGTTTTGGTCCATTTGGAGTGAGCGCGGTAACAGGTCTGGAGGCTGCGCGTTGGGAAAAGCGTATCTTTGAGCTTGCCTATGCCCTCTTTTACTTTAGCGCATTGGCCTGGCTCCCAGGCAGCACTTTAACGCCTCCACTCGTGAAAAGAGGCTTTGAACCTGAGCGTGCGCGCAGTTTCTTGCATGCTTACGGCGAGTATTATCCGCCTGTCCAGGGTGAGGCTGAATTACTTACAGACGCCTTGCAGATCGTTGCTCCTATTGTCGCGATGAATGGCCCATTGGAAGATCTTTTTTATGCAATCCCTATTGAGGAAGGCTCAGATTCAGCGTTAATTGATGATGTAATGGAGCACCTGTCCTGGGCTGCGTCATTGCCAGGGTGGTTGAATCGGCTGCGACGATCACTACCGGAAATGTGGCTATAGAATCTCCGGCTGGAATTAGTAAGAATCGCATTGAAACGAACGATGAGATGTACAATCGATAACCTACTAGAAATCCATCTTATCTACAAGCTTTGAAGAAATGCCAGCGGTTGGTCAACACTATCGAGTAGTGCTGTAGCATTTACATGTCGGATAAGTATCAAGAAGACAACAATAAGTGCAATGAGTGCAATAAGCGCAATAATAAAGTAAATCAAGAGCCTTGAATTAGATTTCATGCGGCCCTGGCGGTTCTGAATTTGTGCTTGCCCAGCATTGGCAGACTGGAGCGCCTGTTGAAATGATTGACCTTGTTGCGAGTTGTTGCCAGCATTTTGAGTTGCTGGAGCAGAAGAGTCTGTTCCAATTTGTTGAGATAGGGTTGAATTAGGATGTGGTGGTGTGCCAGGAGAGGGCATAGTAATGCTACGAGCAACACCTGGGCTCTGCTGCCCTACATTCGCTAGAGCTCCCTGCATCATTTGTGCATGTGTCATAAAGACTGTCTGATCAGGTGCGATAGTACTAATTTTTGCCCCTGGACCTGATGCTTGAATGTTTACTACATTTGAGATGGAGGTTCCACAGCGTGGACAAAAGGCAGCATTCTGTGCTAGCGCGTTGCCACAGCGCGGACATGTTGTAGTGGACGGCATTGGCTGTGTTGGTACTGGTGGTATAGAGTCACTCTGGCCCGCCCGCTCTTTTGCCGAAACGATAGCGTCGTATATCTCCGGCAGATCTGGTTGTGTACTATGTGGGTCTTGCGGAGGAGTTGACTGTGGCGATGCAGGTAGGAGAGCAATGACACCCCTCAGATCATTCGCAAAGTCAGCGACGTATTGATAACGCTCTTGCGGTTTAAGCGCCATAGCACGTTGGATGGACCGATTTAATTGATTCAGTACTTCAGGTGATAAATTTCCTAGTTGCGCTATATGTCGCGAATGGCGTGGAGCCGGTTTGGCTGGTTTAGAGACGCCCAGTCTGAATTGTTTGGCGGCGTTTGCTTCAGGACTTTCTTCTGGTGGATTATTTCGTAGGTGCTCCTGTAATGTTGGCAGATCAGGACGACCTTGTTGAAGAGACTGATTGCGTAGAGAGACACTAGGTGGCTCGTGAGCGGTTAACGCGAAATAGAGCGTGCCACCTAGTGCATAGACATCTGAGCGAGTATCTGTTCCCGTCCCGCCCGGATATTGTTCGGGAGGAGCATATCCTGGCGTTCCCTGATGTCGAATAAAAAAGAGAGTGCGTGCCCCGTCAGCGGTGGCTTTTGCATTGCCTAAATCTACCAGTACAGCAGTGCCATCTGGCATAATGCGAATGTTATCCGGCTTGATGTCACGGTGGATGATAATAGGATTCTGGCTATGCAAGAACATCACGGCATCACAGATAGAGAGTAGCCAATTCAACATTTGTCGCAGAGGAATAACTTCGTTGCGCTGCCGCGTCATACGAATAAGATCAGTTAAGTCGTTTCCTTCAATGTAATTGAGAACAACGTAATAGCGGCCGCGCTCAATAAAGGCATCTTGAAAGGCAGGAAGATTGGGATGATGTAACTGACTCAGGACGCGTGCCTCATGCTTCAATTGTTCCTGACCACTGGACCCGGTGACTAAATATTCTTTCACCGCGTATTGTTGATTGTTGGACAGGTCTACCGCCACATAAACGTGCCCAAATCCTCCACTGCCCAACACACTCTCAATACGATAGCGTCCGTGTAGTACTGTACCTGACGGTACTGTCTCTATCATCAAAAAGCCTCCGCTGTAGATGCCCTTGCTTTAAAGTAATGGTAGCCTGTCGCTCTTTGCATTCGCATTATACACTAGTTCAAACGACATGTACACGCCATAAATCGCTATCAAATAGAGGATTTAGGATTTTTGTAAAGGACTCAGGTTTAGTCGATTTGTGAATAGAAATGTAGGTAGCTTTAGAAAGGATTATAGTTGATGCCTCTTTCCCGTTCAGGTCTCGTCTTTGATACCCGCTTTCTAGCACATGATACAGGCATGGAAGCGAGCGTTAAGATGCGCAATGGCTCTTTTGATCTATCACCAGAGCCTCATCCTTCTTCAGCATTTATTACACGTCGCATCAAAGAATTTTTGGATGGTTCGGGCCTGTCGACGCAAATGCTGCCCATTGCTACTCGTATTGCCACTGAAGACGAGCTATCCTGGTATCATTCTTCTGCATACATCGCTGCAATTCGCGCCAACGCCTTTGGAGGACCCTCACAAGGTTCTTGGGGTGAGATTGACGAGGAAACGATTCTCAGCCCTGGCTCTTTTGACGCGGCCCTTTTTGCAGTTGGTGGAGCGTTGAATGCAACGAGTGCGGTGCTGGATGGTCAGGTCCATAACGCCTATGCGTTGTTGCGCCCTCCTGGTCATCACGCAACGCATAATCAAGCCCTGGGATTTTGTATCTTCAATAACGCAGTTCTTGCCGCCCATCATGCCCGTGTTGTCTATGGCTTGGAACGTATCATGATTGTCGATTGGGATGTTCATCATGGCAACGGCACGCAAGCAGCATTCTACCAGGATCCCGGAGTGCTCTTTGTCTCATTGCACCAACAAAATTGGTTTCCCGCCAACTCTGGCGAGGTAGATCAGGTGGGTAGCGAATCTGGCACTGGCTATACCGTAAATATTCCTTTACCTCCTGGAACTGGTGACCAGGGATATCTCGCCGCTTTTCAGCAGATTGTTGTGCCAATCGGGCTACAATATAAACCTCAGCTTATTATCATTTCATCTGGTCAGGATGCGGGCTGGCTTGATCCGTTAGCTTGCATGATGATGACAATGCAGGGCTATCGCGCAATGTCTCAAATTATGGTTGACCTTGCTGAAGAAGTATGCGCCGGTCGTCTGGTTATGCTTCAGGAGGGCGGTTATAGTGCTCTCTATGTTCCGTACTGTGCTGCCGCCACCGTAGAGCCACTGCTGGGTGTAGACATCGGGCTTATCGATCTCTATGATACAGCGCCGGAATTAAAGCGTTGCCAGACCATTTTTTCACATGATACGCAGGAAGCTTTAGAGGCTATTCGTGCTTATCATAAGCATTGGTGGAGAATTTGATTCGTGGCTGAATTTTGCCTCTTTCCTGCCATAAGTAACTATTTCTAGTACATCTCTTGCCTTTTCCTCTAAAGTTATGCATAATAATACATGCATACTGAAGAGGAGGAGGAAGGAGTTATGTTGGCAATGGCACGCAGTTGCGCCGTCGTAGGCTTAGAGGGCGCGTTGGTTGAAGTTGAGGTTGATCTGGCAAATGGTATGATGGCTTTTACGATTGTTGGTCTTCCTGATGCTGCTGTAAACGAGGCGAAGGATCGTGTACGCGCAGCTATCAAGAATAGTGGTTGTCTTTTCCCTTTCAAACGCATCACCGTCAATCTTGCCCCCGCTGATCTCCGCAAAGAGGGTCCTGTCTATGATCTTCCTATAGCTGTAGGGATCTTGTTGGCTGCTGAAAATATTACCAATGATGAGAAGATAAATGACTCTCTGTTTTTAGGAGAACTGTCGCTAGACGGAAGTGTGCGGCATACAAATGGCGTGTTGCCGATGGTCGCATTAGCACGTGAGAAGCAGGTGAAGACCGTGTTTGTGCCTGCTGTAGATGCGCTAGAAGCAACCCTAGTTGAGGGGGTAGAGGTTTTTCCTGTTGAAACACTTCGGCAGCTCATCGCTCATCTGAATGGAACCTCGTTTATAGAACCCTATGTGCGCGATCCTACCTTGCTGGATAGTGCTGGCGATGTTTTTTATGGACAGGATATGGCGGCGGTACGTGGGCAGGAACATGTCAAGCGTGCACTAGAGGTTGCAGCAAGCGGCGGGCATAATCTCTTAATGAGCGGGCCTCCAGGATCAGGAAAGACTCTGCTTGCTCGTGCTACGCCCTCTATTCTGCCCAGGATATTGATCGAAGAGGCGTTGGATGTAACCAAAATTTATAGTGTAAGTGGAATGCTGTCCTCTGATGTGCCTCTGGTTCGGCAGCGACCATTTCGCGCGCCGCATCATACAACTAGCCATGCAGGCCTGGTCGGTGGGGGGCGTATACCCCGTCCTGGTGAGATTAGCCTGGCGCACCGTGGCGTCCTCTTTCTAGATGAGTTGCCGGAGTTTGGGCAGAATGTATTAGAAGTATTGCGTCAACCATTAGAAGATAAGGTTGTCACCATTTCTCGTGCTCACGGTACCGTTACGTATCCTGCTAACTTTATGCTGATCGCTGCCATGAATCCCTGTCCCTGTGGTTTTCACGGTGATCCTGTCCGTGAATGTACCTGTTCGGCGACCGCCATCGCTCGTTATCAAAAGCGTATCAGTGGTCCTTTGCTTGATCGCATCGACATTCACGTCGAGGTGCCACGAGTAGATTATGAGAAGCTTGCTGATAAGCGGAGCGTCGAGTCTTCCGCTGTCATTCGCGCGCGCGTACAGAGCGCTCGTGAGCGACAAATAGCCCGATTGCGGAGTACAAAGCTGACCTGTAACGCTGAGATGGGTCCGGCTGAGGTACATGAATTTTGCACTATTGATGCCACTGGAGAAAAACTGTTAAAAGCAGCCATGCAGCAGCTTCATCTCTCAGCGCGTGCCTTTCACCGCGTATTGAAGCTTGCTCGTACTATTGCTGATCTTGCTGATAATGATATCATTGCGTCTAATCATCTAGCGGAAGCAATACAATATAGGCCACGCATAGGGAGGTGAAGTGTGATAGTATTTTTAGGAGGACGCTTTAGTATAGAGTGAGAGGAAAAGGTAAGCTCATGAAAGTACTTGTGTGGCACGGTCCGCGAATTTTGACGCTTGAAGAGAGTGATGAACCAAAGCCGGGACCAGATGAGGCTCTTATCCGAGTCCATGCTGTGGGTATCTGTGGTTCGGAAATCGAGGGGTATCTTGGTTTTAACAGCTTACGCGTGCCACCACTCATCATGGGTCATGAGTTCAGTGGTGAGATAGTTGCACTGGGATCTACGAACGAGGCAATAACGTCACAAATTGGTCAGCGTGTAACCGTCAATCCACTGATCTCTTGCGGAACCTGTGCCTTTTGTCAGGCTGGCTTATTTCATGTGTGTCCGCAACGCAAGCTAATCGGAGCGCATCGCCCAGGAGCGTTTGCTGACTATGTAGTCGCTCCTCTTAGCTCTATTGTGCCTTTGCCTGATACCTTAGATCCAAAGCTGGCGGCACTGACCGAGCCATTTGCCGTAGCTCTTCATGGTGCAACTCTAGCCCATCTTAAATCTGAAGATGCCGTTGTAGTGTGGGGGGCGGGCTCGATCGGCTTATTAACGATCTGTGCCGCCCGTCAGGCACAACCCAAACAGATCATTGCCGTAGACACCAATCCTGCCCGTTTAGACTCTGCCCGGCAGGTAGGAGCTACCTCGGTCTTTGATGTACGTGATAGTGATGTTATAGGTAAGGTACGTCAGCTTGTTGCCGACATCCCACATGTAATTGCCTTTGATGCTGTTGGTCGCTCGGCGACACGCCAGGCATCAGCTACAGTCGTTGGTCCAGCCGGGTCTGTAATCTTGTTAGGGCTACACGATAAAGAAACGGTCTTTGATGTTCAGGAGGTTATTCGTTCAGAAGTTACGCTGCAGGGTTCTTACGCTTATACCATGACGGATATTCGGCAGGCTGTGGATCTTCTCGCGGCCGGTCAAGTTCCTTCGGGTCCCTGGTTAGATATGCGTCCACTTGGCCTGGGACCTGATTCCTTTGTAGAGCTTGTGGATCGACCAGGTGAAGCCACAAAAATTGTGCTGATCCCGTAGATTGAAAGTGAGACGTTCTCTATGCCTGACTTTCCAATTATCGATGCTCACGTCCATTTGTGGGACCCATCTCATTTTCGAATATCCTGGCTCGATGGTATTCCGCTCCTGGATAAGCCGTACGGAGTGGCCGACTATCGAGCACATACTATGGATGTGGCTATTGAGGGGATAGTGTATGTAGAGGTTGATGTGAATGCCCACTATGCTCTGCTAGAGGCGTCATGGGCGGCTGATCGAGCGCGGGAGGATACTCTGCTGCTGGGTGTTGTCGCTCATGCTCCGCTTGAATACGGTGAACGTGTGCGTGCTTATCTGGATGCTCTAACTGCTCTTGGACCGCGTATCAAGGGTGTGCGCCGCATTGTACAGGACGAGTTGGACGAGCAATTTTCTTTGCAACCAGATTTTGTTCGTGGAACACAACTTCTGGCTGACTATGGACTTTCCTGCGATATCTGTATTCGTCACAATCAGCTTGTAGCCATCAATGAACTGGTACGGGTGTGTCCAGATACAGCCTTTATTCTGGACCATCTTGGAAAGCCAGACATCAAAGAGCATAAACTTGATCCGTGGCGTGAGCAGATTCAGGAGGTAGCGTCTCACCCTAATGTCGTTTGTAAAGTGAGTGGCATGGTGACAGAAGCTGATACTCAACACTGGACTCTTGACGATCTTGCGCCTTATGTTACACATGTGCTGGATGTTTTTGGTGAGGATCGTGTTGTCTTTGGTGGCGATTGGCCTGTGGCTCTGCAAGCTACAGGCTATGCGCGTTGGATAGAGGCTTTAGATACACTCACCGCCCATCTCTCTCCTCAAGTGAAGCGAAAGCTATGGGCTGAGAACGCTCGTCGTTTTTATCGTCTGGGCTCTACTCACTAGGATTTAGTAGCTGGCTGTTTTGCTATGAATGCAGATGGACAGAGAGTTGCTAGCGTACATTGCTCGCAAAGTGGCTTGCGAGCATCGCAGATAGCACGTCCATGAAAGATAAGCATATGCGAAATATTGAGCCACTCTTCGTGTGGAATGATACGCATGAGGTCTTGCTCTACTTTCACCGCGTCCTCGTTGGTTGTCCAGCCTAGACGCCGCGAGAGCCTGCCCACATGCGTATCTACGACAACGCCTACTTCGATGCCAAAGGCATAGCCTAATACAACATTAGCTGTTTTGCGCGCGACCCCCGGAAGGGTAAGCAACTCTTCCATGCTTCGCGGTACCTCGCCATTATAGGTTGTCAATAAGCGTTGTCCCGTCGCGCGAATATTTTTTGCCTTATTGCGGTAAAAGCCCGTAGACCGAATATCTTGCTCCAACTCTTCCTGGCCTACCGTCGCATAATCCTCTGCACTCTTGTATTTTTGAAAGAGGTGCTTCGTCACTATATTGACACGGACATCGGTGCACTGAGCAGAAAGCTGTGTTGCTACCAGCAACTCAAGAGGATTTGAGAAGTCGAGTGAGCATGTCGCTTCTGGATAAAGGTTATGCAGTTCGGCTATAATTGCGTTCACCTGCTCCTGAGAGCCGGGTTCTGGTCCGGTGTACGGAGGTATCGCAAGATTCATTAATCTTCTCTTGTCCTATGTTTAGAGGTTTTGAATAGCGTATTGCTCGCTATGACTCTGACTTAAACGCGTAAGTATTTTCGCGACGTAGTTCTCTTTTTTTGTCTTGGATGGCAATTTAAGACCCAGCTCAGCGGCAATATCTTTCAATTCCGGTATCGTCTTATTTTTTAGCTCCGCCTCTTTCAGTGCTAGATTTGTATCCGCTAGAGCCGGTGCTGCAGTCTGTGCACTATTTTTCTGCTCAAGCAACGATTCTTCTGAAGAGAATTGTGTTGTGATCTGGCGAAGTTCGACGTCGGGCATACGCCTGAGTACCAGTACTATATTTCCAAGCAAGTCTGCAAGCTCGTGTACTTTCATGGCTTCAAGCTGATCAACTGTAAGACGCTTATTCATAAATCTTTCCCCTTATTATCGTAGGATCATGCACCGAGCTTATGAATACGTCGAAATGTGCATGATCATTGTATCTGTCAAACAAAGAAGATGCAATAGGTATGGACTAGAATGAAAAATATTTATTATCCCACACGCGGACGGATATGGTGAATGCGGCTAATAAATTCTCCTGCAAGATCCTTAAACTGTTCTTGCAAATGAGCCTCTTGTTTATTAGGATTTGGTATGACACTCACCGGCACGCGGTTATTGGGTGCATTCGCAACTATGATACTATCGCTAACCACATGTTTAAATACATTCCCAGGATAATCATGGCGTACCTGTTCACAATATGCTGCATGCAACGTAACATTCGTTCTGATGCGCGTCAAAACAATACCACCTAGCGCCGGAACTTTCAATTGCTGCTTTTGTGCATTTGGATTGACCAGTTTATTGACTGAGCGCTGAAGGAGTCCGATACCATAGGTTGAAAGAAAGTCAGGTACGGTGGGAATAATATATGCATCACTGGCCCACAGGCTATTTTTCGTAACAGGGTTAAAATTGGGCGGACAATCGCAGATGATGTAGTCGTAGTCGTTGCGTACCTGATCAAGATACCGTTGCAGAATGTTATAGCTAATGAAGTCGGTTAAGCCAAGGTCAATATCGATGAGATCGGGAGTGGAAGGTAGGAGATCAAAGCCAATAACTGGTGCTTTGCCCTGCAATACATCTGGTACAATGGCATTGCGCATGGAGAAAGAGATGTCTCGGTTCTTAAAAAGATCGTATGTGGAACCCTTACTATCTTTCCATGTGAGCCAGGATTTTTGCTCCATGACATAGAAGGTTGCGCTAGCCTGTGGATCAAGATCAACGAGTAACGTTTTACGTCCATAATGTTTGGCAAGGGCGCTCCCAATTTCAACTGCTGTGGTTGTTTTTCCAACACCGCCCTTAAAATTAATGACCGATACTACTTGTGCCATACACTCCCTACTATCCTGAACTGGAGTACGTCAGTTGCTAGTAAGGATAATTATGACAGATAGGAATTTTACCTGTCAAGTATTTGCTGTATTTGTAGCACTATTGGTACTACCTGCTGTTCTTCTCTTGTTCGCGCTGAGAACGTAGTACTGTACGTAACGCGTCCGCTTGTCCACGATTCCATGCAGCGGAACGTATCTCGGTACCCATGATGGGAAGAGAACTCTTCTCTCGAATCTGGGCTGCGCGTTCTCGCTGGACAATCTCGTGCACGAGTTGCCGATCGCTTAACTGCCAGCCTCGTAGCTTTGCCTGTTCTGCAAACCACATGACTCGTTCGAATCCAGCCTCATAATCATGTTCAAATTTTTCGTTTGGCTTATGCGTATCTTGCATCGTTGTGCCTCGTTTATGAGAAAATAGTGAAGCGTCAATATTCGCCATGACTTGTTCTGCTCAGAATCTGATTATGGCAGAAACTCTCTCTTTCTGTCAAGAAAATGTGTATATGCCTGGGAGTGTACGTTGTAAATAATAGCTATAACCGAGAAGTAGTCTGAGCTTATAGACGAAATTATGGTAAAATTTGAGTAGAATTATAAGGATTGCAGCGTAGTTACTCTCATCTAAGCAGGTACTCTTAAGAATTATGAAACGTGGTACTACATATCCTCGTAATACTTTTATAATGCTTGTCCTTATGCATGAGGATACTGTATTGAAATCAGATAGTACATGGACTCATAGACGAACGTGCTCCTTATAGTTTATAGTTTTTTCTATCATTGTTGTATATCAATAGGGAAGGAAGTTGAGCGTGGCTAATTCAAGACGAAAAATTGCTGGTACAGATGATGAGCGACAAAAGTTAAGAAATCAGGTTGCATCTAGTATCTTGCGAAAACGCGATCAGCCAAAGAATCTGCGTGAACTGGGCGTGAGTACTCTGCGAAATCTCCCTGCGAACATAGGTATGGTGCAGAGTCTGATGAAGGCTGTGAACTGGCAACTGGCCCAGCAGGAAGTGCTGGAGAATTTGAACAATACAATTGTTATTGTGGGACAGCCAAACACAGGAAAAAGTACGCTTTTTAATACTCTGAAGGGGAAGGTTCTCTCTCCAGCCTCCTCACAAGCTGGAAACACCCGCACTCTGGTCCGCACTGACTTTGGCCCGTTCACTCTGGTTGATACACCTGGACACCTGCCCAATGTGATGGAGAGCGGTATAGAGCAGGCTAGCGTGATTGTCTTTCTTATCGATGCCTCGAAAGGGTTGCGCCCAGAAGACCGCGAGCTCTATGATGCCATCAAACGCATTGGTAAGCCGACGATTGTCGCGGTTAACAAAGTGGATGACCTCAAAGCCGGTCAATCCGGCGATCATTTTGCCACCGAAGTAGCAATAGCGCTTGATGCTCCAGGGGTGATTCCCATCTCGGCCAAGACGGGTGAAAACGTTGCCGAGGAGCTTATTCCAGTTGTTATTGAGGCCAGCCCGGATGCTGCCCTGGCTATCGGGCGCGAGTTGCCAGCCTTCAGGCATGAAGCTGCCCAGAAAATTATCCGCAATGCGACATTGGTGAGCCTGGCGGCAGGTCTGGAGCCGATTCCTTTTATTGATATTCCTATCTTGCTTGGCACACAGATTCGCCTGGTATTGCGCGTAGCAACACTGTATGGCGAGCAGTTAGATAGCGCCGACGCGAAGAAGTACGCACGCGAGTTGATCGCAACCATTGCGGGTGGACTTGGCCTACGCTATGCTGCGCAACAGGCGGCGAAGATTGTCCCCTTTGGTGGTGATTTTATTGCCGGTGCTATTGCTGCTGCGGCAACGTGGTCGATTGGGCAGGTGGCACAGGAGTACTACGAAGGAAATAAACAAATAAGCCCACAGCGTTTACAGCAGCTTTATTCTCAGTTTTACAATCGCTTCCGACGGGAGAATAAAGTAGAGACACTACGAGCGGAAGGGGAACTCAACGGACGTAACTCGATTGTACTGCTGGATGACACAGAGCCAAAGGTCTTAGAAGAAGGGAAGGCATAAATTGCCTACATCTTTTCCCTATGATCGCTACCAAACAATAGCTGAGACGTTCACTGTCTATTATCCAACGGGCGAGGAGGCGCTTGCCCGTTGGGTTTTTCAAACGATTGACGGTGCCTGTAGTGCTCTCTCACGACTGTTGAGTGTAGCTGTACCAGACTTTGAGGTTTTGCTTGTAGCTACGAAAGATTGGCCTCACGTTCCCTTTGGTGAGTCGGAGGAGGTCGATACTCCTCACCCATACTTGACTGATAGCACCTCGCCATCATCCCTGGTGGTGCCTATAGAGATCGATCCAATCTTTGGTGAGATGACACCAGAAAAGTTTGCTTTTATGCTCTATCATGAGCTATCCCTCGCTTTTCTAGAGGAAGATCCACGACCCTGGCCGGACGACAATCCTCTCTGGGCCGATGAGTGGCAGTTCAAGTTTGCGGCCCTCTGGCTCTCGCGTAACCTGAATAATATTTCGGGTGTAGTAAATAAAGATATACACGAACAGTACGCCGACATTTTTGAGCCGGAGCCAGACGGGAAGACGCCCGTTACAATACGTGGCTTCGATTGGTTCGAGGATACTTCCGCTGAAGATTATCTGGCCTATGAATTATTACTCGAGCAGTTCGCCTCCGATCTGCTTGATCACTCTTTGGTAGATATTCTGCCTCGTTTTCTTACTCTTTATCGCAAGGATCATGCAGTACTGCTAAGCGATCAGGTAACTGATATGTTAGTCGATGCGCTTGGCTCTACATCTCGTACGTGGTTAGAGGATCTGGTATACTTTTAAGGAATGGAGAAGTAGGAAGTTTACCTATGCCTGATTCTTTAACGTTCTGGGCTACGCCTCCTGTTGATAGGACGCTGCATGATGATGAAGTTCACATCTGGTTAGCTTCATATAAAACGTTTCATGCTCAACTACCAGAACTGCACGGTCTACTTACTATAGATGAGGCAGAAAAGGCGGCTCGATTTCGTTTTGAAAAGGATCGCGAGCGCTTCATAGTGACACATAGCATGCTCAGAAAACTTCTTGCAGGCTATACGAGTATTTCTCCTACTCAACTTATCTTTCAGCACAACGCGTATGGTAAGCCTGCGTTATCTTCTCATCCTCAAAAAGAGCTTCTGCATTTTAACCTCTCGCATAGTCAGGATCTGATTATCTATGCTTTTACCTGCATCCGTGACATTGGTATTGATATCGAGTATAGACGCACCGACATCGAGTACGAACAGTTAGCCAGGCATTATTTCTCGCCTTTCGAACGTGCTGAATTGCAACGTCTCCCTTCGTCTCTACGTCAACAGGCTTTTTTCGATTGTTGGACACGGAAAGAGGCGTATATTAAAGCCAGAGGACTGGGACTCTCGCTCGCCCTGGACTCTTTTGATGTGACGATTCAGCCCAATGCCCCTGTGAAGCTTCTAGCCAGCCGAGAGAGTGCTCATGAGACGACCCGCTGGCGCTTTGCATCTCTTCCTATGAACTCTGATTATGCAGGAACGGTGGTGGCCGAAGGTCAGGATTGGCAGATGCGCTGCTGGCAACTACTTCCACACACTCTTCAATAGCTTGCCAAAAAATAGCCTTAATCATTTCTTAATGAAGATTTAAATAACATCGTGTTTACTTATTGCATGACCCTTTTACGTAGCTCTTTTGCGATCAAAGTATACTCCAAGCAGATAAACTGAGCTGTATTTCTTGTATTAAGAAAGGGAGCAATAGATGCGTTTTCGCGCGACATTAGTAAGCTTTCTTGTTATTTTCGTTTTTATTACTGGTTGTGGCACGACTTCAGCGCCCAATCAACCATCTACGACAAAGGCCGTAAATCCATTTGGGAAGATTAATCATTTCATAGTTCTCTACCAGGAGAACTGGAGCTTTGATAGCCTGTACGGACATTTTCCGGGCGTGGATGGCGTAAGTAATGCAGATCCCAATGCATTAAAGCAGGTTGATAGAAGCGGAAAGACCTATACTACTCTGCCTCAGCCTCTAAAAAGCGGCAAGCCTGATCCGCGCTTTCCCGCTAATATGCCAGTGCAACCATTTGATGCTTCAAAGTATGTCGCTCCCGCCCTGATGACAGGCGATCTGGTGCACCGCTACTACCAGGAGCAATATCAGATTGATAGCGGCAAAATGGACAAGTTTGTGGCCTGGAGCGATGCGGCTGGCCTGGTCATGAGCTACTACGATGCCACAAATTTTCCAGAGGGTAAGCTTGCTCAACAGTATACGATGGCAGACCACTTTTTCCATGCGGCCTTTGGTGGCTCGTTTCTCAACCACTTCTGGTTGGTCTGCGGCTGCACGCCTACCTTTCCTAACGCACCGAAGAGTATGGTGTCTCAGCTTGACGCGAATGGAAAAATGGTAAAAGATGGTGCGGTAACTCCTGATGGATACGCAATTAATACGGCTTATAGCGTCAATAAGCCCCATCCTGCAAGTGCCAAACCCGCCAATTTAGTTCCTCTCCAGACTCAGGCAACTATTGGTGACCGACTCAGCGAAAAGAACCTTTCCTGGGCCTGGTACTCTGGTGGATGGAATGATGCTCTGGCTGGTCATCCAGACCCAAATTTCCAGTTCCATCATCAGCCATTTGCCTACTTCGCAAACTATGCCGATGGCAAACCAGCGAAGGCCGAGCATTTGAAAGATGAGCAGGATTTCCTTGCCGCTCTAAAGGGGAATAACTTGCCCTCCGTCTCTTTTGTAAAGCCGATAGGCGAGGATAACGAGCATCCAGGCTATGCAGATGAATCAACAGGACAGAAGCATGTTGCCGATCTGGTGCAAGCTGTACAGAACAGTCCCTATTGGAAAGATACGGCTATTGTCATCACCTATGATGAAAATGGTGGTCGTTGGGATCATGTCTCTCCTCCGACTGGTGATCGCTGGGGCCCTGGCTCACGTGTTCCTGGCATCATCATCTCACCATTTGCGAAGAAAGGTGTCGTTGATCATACAAGCTATGATACGACCTCTATTCTTCGTACAATCGAGGAACGTTGGAACCTGAGCGCCCTGGGGACACGTGATGCGAAAGTAAATGATCTACGCAATGCACTGCCGCTGGCTGCTCAATAATCTGAGGTGTTGATGCACTAAAAATGTAGTGCAGCGTAAAATTGAGGTATATACTGAATAATTTCAGTATATACCTCAATTCTTTTATTTTAGAATTGGGATTTCGAGTACTACATTTGTATTGACCTACTACGGAGTCCTCTATCCTTTTAAGAAATCTTCTAGTATAATGCTCCCTAACCTAAACAGAAATTTGTCAGAATGATATTCACCGAATGCGTAATGCTAAACGTAATTCAGGAACATTCTTGATTCTATATCACTAATCTAAAGGTTCTTATGTATAAGGGAGAGCTTCTCTATGTTTAATCGAGTAGCGATTGTTGGCCTGGGACTTATTGGCGGATCAATGGGACTTGCCTTACATAAAATACGAGCTGCCCAGCAAATAGCTGGCTATGATTCAGGACCGGGAGTATGTGAACAAGCTCAAAGGACTGGAGCTATTGATGAAGCTTCTGACCGTCTAGTAGATGTAGTGTCAGGTGCCGATCTTGTTATCCTGGCTACGCCAGTTGGTACAATGAACACAATCCTCCAGAGCATTTCGTTGGCACTCTCCCCAGGTACAATTGTCACCGACGTTGCCAGCACAAAGACTCAGGTAGTTAGCTGGGCTGAGCAGCTCTTACCTGCAAATATATCCTTCATTGGCGGTCATCCTATGGCCGGTAAAGAGGTGAGCGGTGTGGAAGCGGCTGATGCAGAGCTGTTTAAAAACTGCATCTATTGTCTTACTCCAACCTCTCGAACTGATCCGGCTGCTGTGAGTAAGATGTCATCACTCATTGAAATGTTAGGTGCAAGACAATGTTTCCTGAGCCCTCACAAGCACGATCAACAGGTAGCCGGTGTTAGCCATCTTCCCTTCCTAGCTTCTGTTGCTTTGATGACTACGGTAGCAGATGATGCTACATGGAATGAAGCGTCCTTCCTGGCTGCTACAGGCTTCCGTGATGTGACTCGTCTTGCTGGCGGCAGCCCTGCTATGTATCGTGATATCTGCCTGACGAACAGTACTGCAATTATTGAGCAGTTGGATACGTATATTTCGACTTTGTCTTTGCTTCGCAATCGTATTGCAAAACACGATCAGGGTATAGATGAAGTGTTTAGCACTGCACGACGACTCCGTCAACAATGGCATGAGGACCATAACATGAATGAATAGAGAGAGTTTTGGAAATTTGGAAAGAAATTTTTGACAACCTCCTCTAACTGTGTGAGAATACCGGTGCCGCTGAACGAAGAAGACGTTATTGTCATGATGATCGGTAGCATTCTAAAAATTAGGATGAAGGACCACTTGACAAACGTATTGAGATGTGGCATATTAACAAAGCCGCTGAAAAAGACAATCATTGCTTCTCTAAAGAGCGATGCTCCTGTCTGTTCGCATCTGCCACGCTAACGTGGCTCCTCTGGGATCGATTGTTTTCCTCCCCACTGACCAGGTTCCTATTCAGGATCGTTGGGATTTTTTGTCTCAAAAACTGGGAAGTGAGAGCCATGAGAGGCTCCTGGAATGAAAAACGAACTTGAGAGCCGCAAAGAAATCTGGTCAAGAAAGTACTTGACA